>Ga0209512_1000943_pt1 | contig 40075 bp, 47 predicted proteins | sample frozenSSSSmetaG_FD_184142 | JGI IMG/M metagenome (GOLD analysis project Ga0209512, IMG submission 184142) | Glacier valley bacterial and archeal communities from Borup Fiord, Nunavut, Canada, to study Microbial Dark Matter (Phase II) -... | ecosystem: Environmental > Aquatic > Freshwater > Ice >...
ACCTGTGCGGAAGCAGAGCAAGCGCCTCCAATATACGGAAGAGGAAGACAATATGCTGATCGACCTAAAGAAGAAGGGCTTGCCATGGAAAAAGATACATCGGGCTTTCAACCGTGCTTTCCGGGAGAGGAGCATCGAATCGCTTCAAGTGCGCTATTGTACGAAGTTAAAGAACAGAGACGCTGAATCCGATGGTGAATAGGACTGTTTGTTGAATGTACGACATTGCAGGCTCTAAAGATGCCTTGGATCTGGATTCTAAAGGATGAGCTCTGGATCGCGGATGATGAGATCTATCACCTGATGAAAACTCATCGTAGCATTTGGATCATCTCTTAATGAACGAGGGCAGCTGATGTTAGAGGGTCGGCGTCTAGATAGGCGCCAATTTACATGTTAAACTATCATTTTCATTTCTTTGGTTACATCTAGAACACCTGTATATCTTGCTTTCCAATCCATAACTTGCTTTCGCAGCTGTGGCAATCCGCTGATAATTGAGGTGTACGGTCCAGGTGGTGCCATCCATCTAGGAGCCGATATTTGATGGGTACGATCAAGGTGATGCCATCCATCTGGGAGCCGATAATTGACGTGTACGGCCACGGTGGTGCCATCCGTCTTTGGTGGTAGATGGCCAGATTGCTTAATATTCGTGATGTTTATCAAGGGCGCTGCGTCTTACGCTCCTTTTAAGTCTTGGCCATCTTTACACACTTTCCCTGCCGCAGACATAGGGCAACTTCAGTTCTGAAAACGATGCGACTTACTTGGACTGCTGCATCATATTCAAGAAAACAAGATGAAAGGCCCACTTGCCGTAGTTCTCGCAGCCCTTTTTGTCCTATGCTCATTGAGATTCGTGGAGAGAACGCAGAGGCAACAGCGTGAGTGGCACCACAATGAGGCTTGCATTTGCTAATCTTTTAATGATGCAGACTCCCCCAGCAGGAATACTGGAACATCATCAAGGCTAAGAGCGTCGCCAAGGCGCAGGGCTCGAACACCCAGCCCGGTTTAAAGAGCGACAGAAGTTATACAATGAGAAGCGAGCGCTACTCCGATCAGCTGAGACGTCATATAGAAAGAAATGGTTTTCTGCCAGCTATGATGCGGAAGCTTTACGACAATTGCAGCCAGACGACGGGAATGAAAAATCTTTAGCCCCGCCACAGCCAACAAATGCCTTTCCCATGATCCGTCATCTCATGCCAGCACGCGACCGCATTGCAAATGCAATGCTGCTTACCCAAGAATTACGAAGTGAAGAAGGCCAAGCTACTCTACGAGACATCTACAGCTTGTGCATTGATGATAACCGGGTAGCATATCGACCTGATGAACGCCCCATCGATGGAGTATGTCCTTGCAAGGGCTGTTTGAAAGTTATGATAGAGTAAGAACAGAATTCACAAGATCAGTTCGAAGCTAACCGATTCAGACTGAAGCTTGAGATGCGCTCGAAACATATTCACAGCTGTCGTCAACGCGAGCTACGAGAGACTCTGAGTCAGCAACCAGGCTCGTACTCCCGCCGGCTTCGAAACCGCAAGCTCCCATTTGCAGAATACTGTTATGCATGTTGCAAATGGAGCTGCAGTGAAGATGATTGGAGCAACCATTGTGGATGGCATCTTGAAAATCTAACAATGAGATGCGGGCTTCTTTCCTTCCGTTACACGCTCGCGGTTGCAGGCTACTGCCCTTTCTGCATAGGCAGCGAGGGCCTTCCTTCGTCACAAAGGATGCAGCAGTGGATGACCAAGTCAACGCTACTCAATCATATTGACACCCACCTTAAAGCTGATGCGACATCGGAATGCCCGCACCCCCTATGCAACGTACCACTCAAGCACGCTTCAGACTTCCGAGCTCATTTTCAGGATGCTCATTCTATTGAAGAACCACGCTCAAATTGTGTGAACAGGAAACGAAAGCGCGAGGATGAGGAGGAAATACCGGGAAGAAAGGAAGAGGGTTTGAAGCGCGAGGATACAGAGGAAATGCCGGAGACAGACTAAAACAGTTTGAAAATGAAGATTTGTTGACTAGAGGAATTTTGACTTCTCCGAGTTCAACCTGCGTATATTGTGTTATCTCAAATTTTACTTCATACTTTATTTTGTCGTGATTGATCTCGCGATTCACCTTCGCCTTTCTAATCTGGCGCCTAGCGATTGCCCATCGCATGACGCATCAAGACAATTGAAGAACCGCAGAGGGGGGTCAAGTTGAAAACGGACACGGTTTGGAGTCCTTTAAACCATTTATGAATATCTCCAGTTCGGAAATATGCTTCATTCCCAAGGATGCATCGTTATCCCATGAAAAGTCATTGGAGCGTGGCGTGTCAGATGACATATTAAGGCTGACCTGGCAAAACCTCGGCAAATCCCTCACCGACCCGAGCTACACCAACTTGGGGCACAGAGCGACCAAGTGTAAACATTGCACCCACCTCAACCATACTCTTTATCCTTTGCAAGTATCTAAGCAACTCACTCACTTCATGTCGCAGTTGTACAAGGATAACATCACTGACTAAATTGCGTCATAGGCCAGGCAGTTTCACACGTTTCATTCAATTATCTGTATTGAAGACCTCACTGGTTGCTTCCCCTCATGTCGCTTTTACTAAACATTGTTAGAATAGTGATTATGCCACTTGTAGGCTCAGTGACCTCAGTCACTAAAGGCAGGGTTCGTTATTCCATTTCGTGATGGCATATCTGCGTTGTATATATGACAGAGACGAAGCTGAAACGAAGCTCCACCCGATCGATGGTGGCAGCACCTCAACACCAAAATCCTTGGCATGGAATTCAGAATACATTTGACACCCCAAGAGCGACCCAAGTAACCAACCCGATAGCGGCAAACATCGCTTCTGGAGGACCGGCGCTACCAGCGGCAGCGTTTGTGGATACTGTGGCGCTGCTACTGCCTGGCGTAGAGGAGGTTGCGCCGTCCATGCTCATGGTCGAGGGACCGCCTCCCGTTCGAACACCACTCAAGGTGGCCACTGAGGACGTCTTGGCAGGCGAGGACGTGGTCGTCATTGCGATTCGGGAGCTCATGGCGGTGGAAATTGACATTGCGGGGTCCATGGAGGTGGACGACATGGACACTCCAGGCATTGACATCGCGGTATCCATTGAGGTTGTCGGCATTGACATGCCGGGCATGGACATTTGCGCGAGGCCACTGCTGGCAAAGAGGAAAGTAGGGGCGATGATTGTTCCGAACAACATGATGGGCAATTGTGGGTGATACTGCCAGTTATCAAATGGAGCGTAGGCTCGCGCAAGTATTGAGTGATGATGCAACACAAGGACGATGGATGTTGAGAGATGATTGTTCTGATTGATGCTGATGGAGGAGGGACCAGCGACAAGAGTAGATAGTTAAATAGATTCGAAGTGCTCCAACCCTTGTGCCAGGCTTGCAATCAGGGGCGAACGACAAATCCCTAATCCCTAATGTCTGAAACTCCGGCACAAGACTCCACATATCTAGATACAGTTCAATCGCCTTCCGCCATGCCGGGTTCCGTTAGCACTGGCTCCCTAACCCTAAGTCAATTCAATCTAAAATGAAACTACATAGGTTGGGCCCCTAAGTATTGTGAGTGGGTCAACGAGCCAGCCATGCGCGTATTTCAAAAGGAGATAGATTCCAATGCTGCTCTAATAAATGACTAAGGTTTTGTGTACAAAACCGTGCATTGTTAACATTATGCTGTGGTATCTATCATGTTATGCTTCACGCGTACTGTTAAAGCGCCTACGTGATGCCAGGACACCCAGGCTGAACCCACTCACAATACTTAGGTCCGGAACATTCGTACATCCAAGTCATAACTAGTCACAATCAGTAGCAGCACGCAAAAACAACTCAACCGCCAAGCGCCACGGGAATTCTACGCAATTAGATGGGGAAGTACGCAAAAAGAACGCAACGGCGCGCTCGGCCACCATCTGATCTGGTGAAAAGGTATCTCGAATCCTTCAAACAACATCGCATCTCAGCTTTTGCTTCGACAAGCTGATTGCAAGAAAACGCTGGTAAACATGTTCACGGCGCAAACAGCTCTTGCAGCTGTGATTCTACTCTGGGCGCGATCATCCAATGCTGCTCTGCGCACATACAACTTCACCATCCACAGCGGAACGAGGGCTCCAGGCAAGACAATTGCATGATGTGTCGCAATGCCCCCACTGACTGTTTGTAGACGGCGTCTCTCGCGAGGTGTACCTCATCAATGGCCAGCAACCCGGCCCATTGATCGAAATTGACGAGGGAGATGAGCTGGAAGTGTTCGTCAAGAACGATCTGCCCGTTGAAAGCACGATCCATTGGCACGGTCAGTGATCCCAAGTGCACCGTGAAGGTCGCCGGGTCAAGACTCTGATGCGCATTCTCATTGTAGCATGCTGACTTGTTGGAATAGGCCTCCTTCAGCGTGGCACTCCCCAGATGGATGGAGTCCCTGGCGTTACACAAGTCAGTTCAGGGCTTTCTGGTCACAAAATCCAATCCTTAATGCAGCTGCTCGCTTGCTAATCACATGGCACTAGTTTCCAATCGCACCCGGTGATAACTTCACGTACAGGTTTTCTGTAGAGAACGAGTACGGCTTCTACTGGTATCACTCTCACCTCCGAGCTTACTACAACGATGCCATCCGGGGCCCATTGATGATTCGCCCTTCGTCTTCACGCCGCCGACCATTTGAAAGTCTCGCAAAAAGTCCCGCGGAGTTGGAGGTTCTCCTTCAGGCTGAACGCGACGCACCTTCCGTCCTGTTGAATGACTGGACTCACAGTTTGTCGGACGTGATATACGAACAGTATTTCGAGACTGGAGCCTTTCCAAACTGTGTCGACAGTCTTCTCGCAAATGGCCAAGGCAGGGTTCAGTGCCTCCCGGAATCTGTCCTCAAAGCGGGCACCGGTCTTGGACTGAGTACCACCAGTTCTACAATGACTATGCCTAGTATGCAAATGAGGGCTGCTGCAGCCAGCTCGGACATGGCGGCGGGTTCGATGGCTTCAGATATGACGATGGTGCCGTCTCCCACATCCCACCCAACTCAAGCCGCTGTCAGTTCGTCGACAATGGAAATGCCTAGTATGTCGACGATGTCGGGTATGTCCCCAGGGATGGACTCGTTATCGCCTCGCGGCTGCATGCCGCCGATGATGTTTAAGCCAGGGTTCAATATAAGCTCTCTGCCGCCTGAATCATGTACTAATACCACGTCTGAATTGTTAACGATTCCTGCCAATGACACGCAAGGATGGCTCGCTCTTAATCTCGTCAACGCAGGGGCTGTCAGCAAATTGGGCGTATCGCTAGACGCTCACTCTATGTACGTATATGCTTCTGATGGGCTGTTTGTAGCACTGCAGGAGGTCAACGTCCGTACACCCCAAACTGTGTTTTGACAGGTGATCCTAACAATATACAGGTTCTTTATTTAGCTCTCGGCCAACGTTATTCTGTCATGATCAAACTCGACCAGAGCCCTGGAAATTATTTTCTTAGATTTGCAACTTATCCCGCCGGCGACATGCAGCAAGTTTTGGAGGATCAGGCGATCATATCCTATAGTGTAAGTTTTATCTCCTATGTAATAGCCATTATCAAATGCTTGCTGAGCGCATGAAAGGATTCGACAGCAAATAGTACTTCGATGAGCGTTGTGAATGACCCTGCATCTGTATGGATGCTGACAAACGGATCAGCGAAGGGGGATATTGCAGCGCTGAATCCGTCTCTTTTGTCACCATTCGATGGCAACAAGCCGCCTACTAATGCGGCTGATCTGACCAAATCATTTGCAATAAGCCAAACGGGCGTCACAGAATGGGTTATAGACGGTTATCCATTCGCGGAGCCGAAGACACCAATACTCCTTGGTAACATCTCGGATGGTTGGCAGGCAAATACCACAGTTTATATGCCCTTCAACTCCACGATCGACATCATTATGACTATTTCAAAGGACTCAATGGACACAGTGAGCTACTCCCGCTGTATGTGTTGCTGCGGAGATACTTAGCTGACTTACCATTTAAAAGATGGGCCACCCGATGCATCTTCACGGGCACAAGTTTTGGGTTCTGGGTTCTGGTGAAGGACCCTTCCCTTACACCTCTGTCACAGACGCACCGCAGTCTTCTATCAACCTACAGGACCCTCCATACCGCGACACAGCAGAACTGCCCCCATCAGGTTGGGTTGTTATTCGGTAAGCACAGTAGTTCACGTTGGTACCAGAACTTACTAATATCGTTTCAGATACGTAACAGATAATCCTGGAGCGTGGCTACTTCATTGTCATCTCCAGTGGCATGCGGTGGTAAGGATTCCACTCCTCGAAACAATTGTCTTGGTGATGACTGATGATCTTGCGACTTCCATAGAGTGGTTTAGCATTGGTTCTAGTGGAAGGCGAAGAGCAGATCGCCAAAATAATGAATGCGTCAAACACCAGCACCGATGCAACTAGCGATTCCAGCACCAGCCAAGTAAATTTTGACTCACACCGTCATGCAACTATGGTTACCGCACTTGGGCTGCTACTTCTACTGTTATAAGCGTATTTGGAGAGTACACAAGCCCCCTGCTGCAATGCGTGTTGGCTAGGTTACGAGCAGAAAAGTGAGTATGTGTTCCGTGTTCTGAGTTCTGCGGAAATATAAATGCTTGCGTGGCAAGCGTTGCTTTGGGCGGGTGGTGAAGCATCCTCATTCTGGTTGGCGCTGGCTTGGGGCAGTGCACTGCAATTGAAACAGGTGCAAGCAAGGCTTCACCCAGCAGACTCATGTCGTAGTATGCTTGGAGTTATGACGCTCAATGCTGTGTACATAATCGCTCTCCTTGTCGGGGTCTTTCTTTATTGGGGACGTGGCCTTTCATCGGTACGCGTCGTCCGGCCGTGATCGATATTGGCGCAATGCGGTTCTGGCACAACTTTGATTGCAGATCCTTTGGAGAAACGCAGTCATTGTTCAGGTCAATATTGCCCCTGAATGCGCGGGTCGCTTTGTGGCATCGTTCTGTCGAGGAACCCACATTCCTTCGTGCTCAATGTACTACCTATTCTTGTTTGTCAATCTCGTGGTATAGTCAGTCGGTAGCTAGTTGCGCGAGTTGCCAATCCAACTATGCCTAGTTTAACGCACATGGTGCAAAAATTCCAATCCCAACTCCAACATCCTGCGGTGAAATGCCCGAACAGGGATTAGAGGAGTTCGTAAAAGACCCGACTATTTCTGGGGTACATTATCATGCACGATTTCTTCTGCAGAGTTTCGGACATTAGGGATTAGGGATTTGTCGTTCGCCCCTGGTTGCAAGCCTGGCACAAGGGTTGGAGCACTTCGAATCTATTTAACTATTTACTCTGTCGCTGGTTCCTCCTCCATCAGCATCAATCAGAACAATCATCTCTCAACATCCATCGTCCTTGTGTTACATCATCACTCAATACAATGCGCGAGCGTACGCTCCATTTGATAACTGGCAGTATCTCCCACAATTGCCCGTCATGTTGTTCGGTACAATCATCGCCCCTATTTTCCTCTTTGCCAGCAGTGGCCTCGCGCAAATGTCCATGCCCGGCATCAGTGTAGGGGATAGTACAAACAGTTGGTATACCAGCTGTCTCCGTTGAATACCAACTGATAAAATACCATGAGATTTCTGTACCAACTGTAAAGCTTTATTGTGATACCAACTGTGATTACCAACTGTTGAACTGACTAACTACTGGTATTCTCGTCTACATAAGGAGTGCTTGTTGTAGACATCCATGATTTTAAGCACTCAATGGCTTGAATACTAGCAATTCCTAGCTTGTTCCTACGGTCTGTAATAGTAATCTTGGCCCCTGAAAATTGCCGTTCTGGCTCTGCGGACATTGCAGGAATTGACAGAATATCAAGCGCCATAATACTCAAAGCTGGGTAGGTCTTCCTTTGAGTAGGTTCTAACCACCATGCCCGTGGGTCTGTAACTGCTTGTAGTACAGGAGACAGTATATACCGTTGATACTCATCAATATCAACCCTCTTCTCCTTCTTCTGCTGCCATTGTTGAAAAGTGTTCGTTGGTTTCGAATCCTTCAAAGCCGGAATCAAGACCTCTGTAGCTGTACTCTTGTAACTCGACAGCCAAAAGTTGAGCATTTTCTGCTTGACATCTGGAACCCACTCTATAGGCCAGTTGTCATTGATGTAATCCCACTTTGACTGCGGGCATAATACCAAAGCAGCAATGTAAACAGGGGATCTATCTGTTAAACTGTAATACTTCTCAAGTTTCTCCCACCCAGAATTGCAACAGGGACTCATATACTTGTCGTCCTTGTACAATATCTTTCCTGCTTCAAATTGCTCAAGTAGAAAATCCATAGTTGGAAGAACTCTGTCAATTGTAGCTCTCCGAGACTCTGTTGACAGCGTAGCATCATAGAAATATAGTAAGAAGCTCTGTAGTTTTGCAAGGTCATCCTAATCCTTTTCTAACAACACATCTAAATGCACCTCCTTATAATACAAGCAGAACAGCTCAAGAGCGCTCTTAAGCTGTATTGCAGTACTAATCATCATGTACCAGGAATTCCATCTTGTTAAGTTGTCTCTGGCTAAGTTCCTGTTGTTGCTGAGCTCCCGGAATTTGGCTATGCGCTGTGGACTACGTTGAATATAAACCACTAGATTGTGTAGCTTTCCAAGTGGTCCCTTTTGACGCTAGTAATCCATTTCTGTTGTAGTAGGAGAAGTTGACAGACTACTATTATTCTCAATAGCCAAGCTCTCCTTGTCGCTATGAAATAGGAAAGCCTGGGCTGTGAGATTGATAATGTGACCGTTACAGCGAAGGCGGAAGTGTTGCGGATTGTAGGCTATTTCATATTGTTCTAATAATACTAATATACTAGTTAGTTTTAATGAATGTATTTTGCAGAAATTAAACTTAACAGCATAGGTGGTTAAAATAGGAGGTGTTAATATACATACAAATTGAGAGAGCTTCAATCATAGTATCATTGTTGCTTGCATTGTCCATTACAAAGTAGCCTACTTTTAAATCAATTCCATAGTCATTGATAACTTCCATGACACAACACGCTTGATTCTCTCCAGAATGAGCACCATCTAGCTCCTTTACAGCAACTACAGACTGCTGTAGAACCCCCATCTCTGAGACGTAATGCGCAATCATACCCAGAATCGCAAGAGAGTTGGGAGAAGTCCACAAGTCGACAGTAAAATGTACTTTTGAAAGCGCACACTGGAGTTTCACTTGCACTTGTGATTTCTCTGCTTCGTAGGTTCGAATTACCCACTGGCGAATTGTACTATGTGACGAAGGGAGAAAGGTGTCAATATGAGGATTTAAGTACAACAGTAGAGCCCGAAATTCCTCAATTTCAACCATGCGGAAAGGAACTCCGCATGCTGTAATCCATCGAATATACAGAATCTCTAGGTGAGCACCATCAATTGCCCCAGGTTCTGTTGTAAGCTTTCTACGCTTGTGATCTCCAGCGTGTAAAAAAAGCTCCGAAATGTTGGTTTGCCGAGCAAGCGTTTTAGCAGCTACTACATTCTCAATTTGCACTTAATGAATTCGTAGCAAATGGACTACTATAGTCTTTGTCCCAGAAGTCTCTGGATACTCCTTTGGGCAATACTTGCAACGCCATACCTTTTCGCCCGTAGAATTAAAGAACTAGGCGTTGAAATCTCGTGGTGTGTGATTCCAAACTTTTGATGTCCGCCGCGCTTTGCTAGAAGTTGAAGGTGTAGGCGTTACAGCTATTTCTGAAGCTTCAAATTGCTCGCTATCAGGAGCAGACAGCGCTGTTGAGAGCTGGGACGCCACTAGGCTGCAGAATTGATTTCGGGCTCTAATTTTAGGGGATTTGTAGACTTTTCATGGGTTTGCATAAGATTTGCAGAGTTTTCATATCACGTGAAAATACCAACTGTTCAAACTTTTATCACAGTTGGTATCCTAGTTGGTATGGTATAATACCAGTTGCTCGAACTACAGAACTGTACTGTCTTAGTATTTCAAAAATGAAATACCAGTTAAAATACCAACTGTTCAACTGCCCAACTGGTAAACTATCGCCTACACTGCCCGGCATGTCAATGCCGACAACCTCAATGGACACCGCGATGTCAATGCCTGGAATGTCCATGGACCCCGCAATGTCAATGTCCACCGCCATGAGCTCCCGAATCGCAATGACGACCACGTCCTCGCCTGCCAAGACGTCCTCAGTGGCCACCTCGAGTGGTGTTCGAGCGGGAGGCGGTCCCTCGACAATGAGCATGGACGGCGCAACCTCCTCTGCGCCAGGCAGTGGCAGCGCCACAGTATCCACAAACGCTGCCGCTGGTAGCGCCGGTCCTCCAGAAGCGATGTTTGCCGCTATCGGGTTGGTTACTTGGGTCGCTCTTGGGGAGTCAAATGTATTCTGCATTCCATGCCAAGCCTTTTGGTGTTGCGGAGCTGCCACCATCGATCGGGTGGAGCTTCGTTTCAGCTTCATCTCTGTCATGATATGCCATGACGAAATGGAATAACGAACCCTGCCTTTAGTGACTGAGGTCACTGAGCCTAGAAGTGGCATAATCACTATTCTAACAAAGTTTAGTAAAAGCGACATGAGGGGAAGCAACGAGTGAGGTCTTCAATACAGAGAATTGAAAGAAACGTCTGAAACTGCCTTGCCTATGACGCAATTTAGTCAGTGATGTCCTTGTACAACCCCCCGAACTTGCTTACCTCTGTGACAGTGGAGCCTAAATCTTGCTCTAGGCCTAATTAGGTCTAATCAGTCGCTTAGCACTTAGCGATGTTATCCTCAGGACCCTCGGTCGAAAGACGACGCAGCATACAACCCAACGTGCCAGCCACTCTCGAATCCTGGCGTTGCAGTAATTCTTTTCGCCTTCCCAACGTGAAAGAGCAGTCATTCTTAACATTGGTCTGTTGCCTCTGTTCGAGATCTATCAATTGTTGATGTGTGCTAGAGCAGAAAACTGTATACATGTTGATCGGCGGGGACAAGTACGCGTGCGATGCATGCATTCGAGGACACCGGACCAGTAACTGTGAGCACTCTGGTAAGTTGACGTTGTCTCTGGGTACTTCCAAACCCGACCATGGTTTCCGCTAAACAGATTTGTTTTTCTTTTCAGATCGTCCGCTTATACGTATAAGCAAACAAGGTCGCCAATTCTCACAATGCTTCCATTGTCGAACGCTTCGAAAGTCACGCTCGGCCCATGTCAAGTGCGACTGTGGAGAGAAGATCAGAGGAAAGAAAGCTTGCACGCATGGAGAGGAGAGCGAATTCCCGCGTGAGTCATTCATAGGAACCGCATTCCTACGAGATATCTGATTTTGAATCTAGCGGACGCATGCTGTTGCAGTCATGGTGGTCGATGCTCCTGCGCCTCGAAGAAGGAAATATTCCACCCTATTCTCGAATCTGATACAGACGAGAACTCCATATCGAGAGCTAATACCGACAAAAGTCGCCCTCCACGCGGTCTTACCATTAATTCGATAGATCCTTTGACAATTTTTGCCAACGATCATCAGATGCCACTATACCCGGAAACGGAAATGGCACTCGCCTGTGGGTTACCCTACGTGGTCCCAGGAATCGGCTCGAATGATGCGTCCCGATCGAACCTCCCGAACCTCTCCACCTCCACCGATGACCCTTCATCCTTGAGCACCATCGGCACCCGCCTTAGCTTTCCACACCTTCAAGGTCCATTGGCCAATTCTCAGCAGGAGCAGAAGTTGGTACATTCTGGTTTCACGCCTCTGGACTTAGCAAGCTTGACGAACATGGAACACCGTCCTCACCAATCGCATCCTCTCAGCATGTCAAGTTCAGGCGTCGAATCAATCGAAGGGCAAGTACCCCCTTGTAACAACTGGGGATTTGAAAATCCTTCTGGTAGCTTCAATTACCCATTGGACTTTGATGACCTGGACTCAATGGCCGAAATCGACCAGTCAACCTTTTCCGTCGGTCTAAGTTCATTGTCGATTGACTGGTCTCATTACGATGTTTAAAACTCAAGGAAGGTATCAGCGTCTCTTCCATCTTTTACAACTCCTCTTTCCCTAGGCTTTAACTTCAGAAGCGATGCTCAACGATCTTGGCAACTAGATCGACATCTGGCGAGTTTTTTTGAAATTGAAGGGCTGGGTCCGTCTTCATACGTTTGCTTCATAGTAAAGAGAGAAACAACCAGGGGAGGAGATCCTGTACCTCAGAGAAGTGTCGGGCACTATTGGCACTCAATGCAGCCAGATTCGCGAGAGAAACAGAATTTAGACAATTCGGAAACATCGTAATCACAGGCTATTGACTGGAAGACATTTAGATTAAATTGAACCAAAAGTGGGACTGGGATACTCGTGTGGAGAAGAGAAACTGGCAACTAGTTATCCTGCGACAGATGTACGGACACCTCCAATCCCCCACTGAAACGTATCGTAAGGGTCCTGAATCCATTCTCTGGACGTCGTATATACGCAAGAAACTCCTTATACAAGAACTTTGCTCCAGTCACATTGTCGGTGATGACAACGGCTCCGCGTTTTAGTCTTGGCTCGATGATCTTGAGGGTAGGAAGGGCAGGTGTCCATACTGTTAATATCAGCTCGTGTGCTTATAGGTCACTGCAAGGGTTATCGGCGGTGAGAGAGTAGCGTACTTACTATCCAGCAGCAGTAGATCAATTTCCTGCGGCATGCCCTCCTCAACTTTTAGCGTTTCTAGCAGACCCCCCTGGCGGAGCTCAATCCGCGCCTCCACTTCATCTCCCGCCTCCTTCCAATATTCCCTTGCTCTGACTGCCTTGACGTGTTCCTTTTCTGTGGCAATTACCTTCCCTGCGGTTGTAGTAACTCCGAGAGATGCCTTCCCTCGAGCCACATTCTGACCCACAGCCAATGCCAAATATATCGTGGAGACCCCATAACTAGTCCCCGCCTCAACCACGTTGCGGGCAGACGCACCGCAGTCTTCTATCAACCTACAGGACCCTCCATACCGCGACACAGCAGAACTGCCCCCATCAGGTTGGGTTGTTATTCAGTAAGCACAGTTGTTCACGTTGGTACCAGAAGTTACTAATATCGTTTCAGATACGTAACAGATAATCCTGGAGCATGGCTCCTTCATTGTCATCTCCAGTGGCACTTGGTGGTAAGGATTCCCCTCCTCAAAACAATTGTCTTGGTGATGACTGATGATATTGCGACTTCCATAGACTGCTATGGCATTGGTTCTAGTGGAAGGCGAGGAGCAGATCGCCAAAATAGTGAATGCGTCAAACACCAGCACCGATGCAACTAACGATTCCACCACCAGCCAAGTAAATTTTGACGCACACCGTCATGCAACTATGGTTACCGCACTTGGGCTGCTACTTATACTGTTACAAGCGTATTTGGAGAGTACACAAGTCCTGGCGCCTGCTGCATTGCGTGTTGGCTAGGTTACGAGCAGAAAAGTGAGTATGTGTTCTGTGTTCTGAGTTCTCCGGAAATATAAATGCTTGCGTGGCACGCGTTGCTTTGGGCGGGTGGTGAAGCACCCTCCATGATTCGTCTAAGCACGGTCTTCCGGTTGGCGCTGGCTTGGGGCAGATCGCATCGCTCTAAATGTGTCGCTCTTTCCCGCTCTTCCTCGTCCTTCTTGTTCCTCCCAAACGTTCCCCATCTTGTCGTACCCTGTGTATGCAAGTACGTTTGTTGATGGCCATCTTGCTCAATGCCAACCCCTGCAGCTCCATCGGACTTGGTAATATGGTCTGGGATTATACTGTCTATTTCGAAGCCAGCTTCCTCAAGCACGTGTGAGATGGTCTCTACCGGCAAAGACAGCTTATGCTGGACCACAACGGTTTGAGACACGATGGAGATAGAAACCGACAGTGGTTTCGGATCAAGAGTGGAAAGGACATCGCTGATATTCGATACGCATGATGGGTAATGAAGATTGCGTATCAAGGCCGTCGTCGTGCTTGTCTCGAGCTGAGTGGTTGGGTTCCTGGATTGCTCCATTGTATGATCAAGTCGTCGCTTCCGCCTGACAGTGGATAGGAGGAGGGTTCTGTTGGATGTCTGATATGGGCAAGGAATTAATTTGTTCCTTTAGTAGTGTCGTTAGATCAATGAATTTTGCGGAGATGTGGGAAGTCGCACGTGGAATCTTTTCTTTGCTCAACTCCCTTGCAAATCTCCTCGTGGGAAGGTTGAAGCTCAACCTGATGCTGACCGAGAAAACGCACAAACATCGCAAATACAAACCATCTAACCACACTCAGCCACTCTGTTGCCACCGTAAATTAGATGAAGTGTACTGCATTGTGTGGTGTGAAGTCGGTTTTGGCTTATCGGTGGCAACGCACAAACCCCGCAGCCCTGGAGAGATCGCTCGCTTATCGATCGGCGGCAACGCACAAACCCCGCACTAGCTCTTCCGATCGCATCATCACTCCATACTGGCATCATATCACATATTCTTTGTGAGTGGGTATGTGTCCGCGCCACCTTTTCATAGCGGGAGTCAGTTCTACCGGGATTTTGATGGGGTGCCCCCCGGGAACTTCGAGGCAACACCCACGCTGGCTCCACTGCCTGTGGCTTTGCAAAGCTTCTCTGATACTGCGATTCATTATCGCACTCTGTGGCAGTGATCTCTCAGCCACTATTTTGCTCTCAATTCAGATAACATGATATTAAAATCGCTGGGCCACGGTCTTCGACCAAACAGTACCCCTTTCTGGGTGAATGTACTGCCCAAATGTTTGCCCTCCGAATTCGATAAAAAGGTCGCGCATCTCGGGACGACTCAAACATATCAAATCACTTTTAAAAATGCAACTGGGTTACAAGAGAACCAACCTTTGGTACTATCCCCAAAGGTATCCCTTTCCAACCACCTCTACTTGATAGCACCATTTGGACAATCATGCTCTCAGTCAGATCTGTCTCGGCACAAGGGACGATTCCCACCCCAGTCCCCGCGTCTGGATTTGGTCGGACGACTGGTGTTGGAGTTTTCGCCTTCTCTAGCCTCTTTGGTGTTCTCTTTGTGGTCGCGGTGATCATGATAATGATCGGAGTTATCAGAGCTCGCCGCGATCCCGAGCGATACGGTCCTCAACAAGCAAGGCCAGGACGACCAAAGCAAAGCCGAGCGAAGGGTCTCGCAAGAGCCGTGATTGAGAGCATCCCAATCGTCAGATTTGGCGAGAATAACGCAAACGCAGCCGCCCAGAGAGATATCGAGCCTGCAGTTACAGGTCTAGCCAACCGTTCCCAATCGGCCACCGTTAACGCAAATAACTCTTCTATCGACCTCAACGCAATCGCCGTTACTTCTGGTACAAGCACCAATATGCCGGCGACGGCTGAAGGCGGTCTCTCGACTACTGAACCGACTATCCAGACTCGACCCAGTAGCCTCGAGTGCTCTATCTGCTTAGATGACTTCGTCCAAAGCGAAGAGATCCGTGTGCTCCCCTGTAGCCACAGATTCCACCCCGTCTGTATCGATCCTTGGCTTCTAAATGTATCAGGAACATGCCCTATATGGTAAGCTATACCTTTTCACTTTTAAAATTACCTTATTGACTTCGCCCAGCCGCTACGACCTCCGTCCCGCTACCACCCACGACTCCCACACCGCAACCGATGAACCTCTTCCTCCGCCCCCACCATATGAAGTCAGCGACAACGCCCCAGGCAGATCAAGATTCCGCGAACTCCGCCGGGCGCACGCCGGTCACGAAGAGTATATTGCTGCACTTCGCCAGTTGTACCACGAACTCGAGAACCACCTCGCATCTCATGCTTCCACCCGTACTGAAGCTGCTGCGGATCAGGAATCAAGGCCAACGTCAAGGTTACGTGATACATTCCACTTACATAGAGGGCCACCTGAATCCCAGCAGACCCTGCAGGACGACGCAATAAGAGCGCTGGACTCACTACCACGGATCGTATAGTCTTTTCATCTAGCAGGTAAAACATCATTCGCCGAATTCAAATCGTAATATCGCGCAAGCTCGTTCTCAAGTGGCAGCCTTACGCCGGTTGTGAAGGCGAGGCCAGCGGACAAGTTGGAGGATAGGACTGTGAGTAGAGGACGAGGAATGGGAGGAGATGGTTGGGCAGGATACCGTGTGGAGAGACCCAGTCGACGGATAGGAACGATTAGGCACTGCAGATGTATGAGAGAGCTTTATTATTATTATTATTATTATAAGATTAAAAATCGAGTCGTAGTTTGGTATTCTCAGGGTTAAATTCAAGCAGAAAATTTTCCCCAGGGATAAGGAGGTGGTTGGTCAGGGAACCCTTCAAACGAGAATTCGCGGGGTTGAATGGCGTGATAAATAGCAGCTTCAACATTTCTCGACTGATTTTTTATCATTTGCTCGAGGGCCTACCATTCCTTACTACACGTTTAGACATTTAAAACGCTAAGGAAAGCTATCTTAAGTCGTGCCGAAACCTCCACATCAAAAATATAGGACGGGCCTGTTGTTGGGATGATGGATCAGGCGCGTTTATACAGAAGACAAATGATGAGGTTAGTTTATTGATCTCTCTCTACTGCGGATATGTCCAGTCCCTACTTTCCTGATGACACCAAGCACAACTGACGCATCACAGCTACAGCCACGACAGATGGAATTCGTGGGGCCGATGGGTGACCCTCTGCATAATATTATTCGTCCTATTTATCGTGATAATCATCCTCGCTTTCGCGTCAGTTTCACCTTTCTCCTTTGCTCCTGCAGGTCCTTTATCTCAAGTCTCTGCAACGTGCTAACGATGCATCCAGTTGCATTATTGCTCGCCGACGTAGACACGCCGGCCTCCGCCCGCGTTATGGCACCGGTTGGCTTCTGGGAAATCGCTCCATCAGTCAACACGACGACAGCAACCAAAAGCTGCCCCCATACACAGGTCCAGTGACGAACCAACTATATTCTCCCGACAATGATGATACCTTCGAAGCGAGCCATGGATCCTATGGAGAACAGATGACTGGACAAATATACGAGATGCAGCAGCCTAAGCAAAGTTACCAACCACCTCGCGGATGAGATATGCATATGATCCACTGAACGGTCCATCCTGGGTTATATGGAGGCCGTGGATGGTCAAGCTCGGCAAGTCTCAGGAAAGAATAGTCGAATCTCGGTAGAAAATAGCATTACTTCACTGATGACGTTGTGTCTCTTTGGAACATGGAAAATGCTGCTCTCGAAATCTCTATAGCCTTATGTTTGCATCCATCAAATCGCCTCTATGTCTACGGGAACGACTTCAGTCATTCGCCATACTCTCTAGTCTAGTCTTAATGGTGTACACAGACCAAGTCTCATTTATTATGCATTTCCTCTTGCTTTATACTTTCTTGAACGTTGTTTTTCTTGCAGCAAAGAAATTATGCTTATTTTCTGATGCCTGAGAGTTCCACAACTGTCTCTTGCGTCCTGGACTTGCCGACATTAGCAGAATTCAGCAAAAGCATGAAGATGGATCTCTTTGTAGAATGAGACAGAACTAGCAGCGTCTCATGAAATGGTTATCAAATTGTTGTCATGTTAAGTGAGATTGAATGTGCACTGCAACATGCTGAGGGGCTTTTGTGCCATGTCTGGTATTATTAGAGCAAGTGAATGGACCTAGTCCCGTCATCTAGTCATTCTATCCTGGATACGCCGTCAACCGGAATATGCGCAACGCTAGGCTGCGTGTCCGCCTGCTCGTTGATTCCATTAATGCCTTTCGCAAGCTTGGAGTTCAACCGGAGACGACCGCGCAGACCGAGATGAAGAATAATTATCCCCAGCCCTCAACGTACGAGTCTTGCCCGCATTTAATGAAGCATGAGAATAATTGAATTGTAGTGCCACTAGACGATGGCCCACCGAACTTGGAAGGAGCCCGTAGAACTTTTACGAGACGGATCAACTCGGTCTTATATAAAAGCAATTTGACATTTCCCGCTTCGATGACCAGCTTGATGTAACGATTCCAAGTTGCCTTATGGTAGAAGCGGTCGTTGGCCTAAGGATGGCCTTAGGTAGGAACTCTCGTACGCGGGGTTGATACACAATTATCACTAAATGTTTCAATAGTTACTAAGTATGGATGAAGATACGTATTTGAGTTGAGCACGATGCTCCTATTTGACACGAACGACGGACCAACGGAGATGAAGAGGCTGATGGGTCGGAGGAACTATGCCGCTTTTGTAGCCCAACGTCAGCAACGGAATACGCCCCTTTCAGAGCGGCATCAAGTCCAGTCAAGCAAAACTCAAGACAAGCTGGGAGCAAGCAAGTGGACGAGGTAGCACAGAGTTTTGTGTTTCGCGGCCCAAGCCACACTGCGCCACGAACAGGCCCGCAACCGAAAAATCAGGCAGTTCGGGAATAAGTACTGTACGAAGTAAACAAGCTAGCTGCCGTAGTCTGTATTCACCGCGAAAAGCGCTCATGTAAGTGGCCTGAACCCCGTTAGGACTCGTCATTTGCGTGATAAGCTGGGGTGATGTGGCTATGCAGGTGGTGTGATGCTGTCCAAGCCTGTACTATCCCCTCCCCGGTTCACTAGCTATTTTGGCACTTTTTGGCCACGGTATTTCCACCTGTATATTAACCCGGAAACTGAGCATCATAAGGAGAAACAGAAGAGCCACATAACCAGTGGAGTTGACCGGCGTCAAGAAGGACGCGAAGAAGGGGTCTCCAAGGCCAAAGTGAACGGATGATGACATTGCCTGCATGCTCATCGACGACGAGCCCGCCGCGGCAGGAGGCACGGAGCTTGTCTCTATGGCCGCGGCTACGATCGAAGCACGTACCAAAGACATTGCGCGATCTGTTTAGAGTAGCCCCCGAAATATTTCAAATTCCCATAGACTCAGAGACTATACCAACGCAAATCCTGCTTCTGTTTCTGAAATCTTGCCCATCTCAAGGTCATCGCAATTGCAATGACCGGCAGGACACTGACGATCTCCCCTAACCCTGCGAACTGCGGTGGGATTCGAGCGTTGGGAAAGGCCCCTGCAGCCAGCAGGATCGCAAAAAGATTATAGGTGAAAGACCATGTGAAATTGAAGATGACACGTCGATAGAACGCCTTTGAAAGATCCATCAAGATAAGGATACCGCCAAGAGAGGGGCGCATAAGAACAGCGTCTGCGGCACTCTGAGCGATATCTGTGCCTTCGTTCATGTGCATGCCAATGCTCGCCTGGGCAAGTGCTACCGCATCATTGCTACCGTCCCCACAGAACATTACTATGCTCTTCTTAGGTGTAAGCATGTCCTTCACGTATATTTGCTTATCGCCAGGGCTACATCTGAAGCGAACGTGGCTCTGTGGAACTCCAAGCAATTTGGCAACGGACTGGACTGCCTCTTCGTTATCACCGCTGACGATTGAGACTATCACCGAGCGCTTTTCGAGCTCGTCGACGACCATCGATGGCATCAGGACGAAGAAGGTCCTTGAGCCCAAACACTGCGACAAGCTCGTCGTCTATAGTCACGCAGAACATCGTCAAGCCTTGCGAAAGGATTTGTCGGACAGTTGGTGAATCTTCAACCCGCAGCCAGTGTGGATTGCCGGCACGAATTTTCCTGCCGTTCCAGGTTGCTTCAATGCCATTGCCAGCTACAGACACAACATCCCTGACTGGTGAGGGTTGAACGCCTAAGGCCTTCGTATGAGCAGCAATAGCGGCAGATACAGGATGCTTGCTGTTTGTCGTCAACCCCATAATCATCGGAGCCAATGAATCGGACTGATTGGTTGGATAATTCTCTGCAGCGACAGAAAGTTTCCCTTGCGCAAGATTGGGAGCGGCATCCTCGACACCGATGGAATCGTGGGAAGTCTGCGCAGACTCGGTATTGACCGGATTATGGCCGCATTTACTATTGCATTCACGGCGAGCAACTTCGACGAGGCAGCTTTCTGTTTCGCGATAATATTAGCATGGTCATCCAGCCGGCGTCGATCTAGGGCAAAGAAGCAGCTTAGAGTTTCGTAGATCTTTTGGACCAAAGCACATGGAGTTTCCAATACAGTATCGAACTTGTACTATAGTCTTTTACTATGTGCAAGGACATGCTCAACTCGCTGTTTCTGGGTTTGGCCTCGTACCAGTTTCCGGCACGCACATTTTCACGTTTTGCCACTTGCCGGGGGCGCAGGTGCTGCAAGGTATGGTATTGCGCTATAATAGGCGCAAGTCGCGCAGGTTGCGCGCTAAAACCCGCACAATCAACGCACTCCTCCCACTAAGGTCAATTTTGCATACGGTTCTACCTTAGCTAGGTGGAGACAGGCTCCTTGAATGGCTATCCCGAGGCCATTGATAGTAATGGCTTGCGACGGCGCTTCTGCGTTGTTTCTCGGCCTGAGCATTGCCCTGTGTTCTTGCTGAGACTCAAGCCTGAATCAACCAACGTCTCAGGGCCGTGATGGCCCTCCGCGCTTTAGGGGAGCCTATGTATCTGGCGCAAAACCTCAATAATTCCTCTGGATTATGCTTTGCCTGCTACGTCCCCTATTTAGTCATGACCTGAAGCACCTTCGTCCGTTGGCTCCTATTGATGAGCCTCGGTTTCTTCACGCTCCTTCTTAACATTCTTTTTGCCGATCAAGCAGATCACGTTGATCGTGAATTTTTCCATTAACCTACGGATTACACTTTTTCATCTTGATATGTTCTGGAAATCTGTTGCTACTTTCACGCTTTTGACTTGGTGATCGTCAAACTACGTAAAAAATGCTTTACCACAAGCTTGCATGCGTTGTTGCATTCGCCGCTGGCGGTCTTGCAAATCCAGGAAACAAGGCGAAGGGCAACGGGGTTAAAGGGGCTACCGCGCAGCTACATCAGCTATTGCCGCCCGTAGTGGCAATGGAGCGACTGGTTTGACGCTGGATGCAGATGAGTATGTTATCTTTGGTTGTATAGTCCAACAATGTAGGAGATCGGCACGTATTTCCACGGAACCTGTTATGTTACTTACGGAAGATCCCACTTCGACAGCAAGTCGTGACGCTAAAAATGAGATCGAGGTCAGCCGGTCATCCCTGGCGTGCTTTTACTGTCTGTGAGGAAGGATGTCTCGAGCGGCAAAACATTGTGACTCGATTGCCGATGACGATATGATAATGGGGTTGATTGATTAATGGCTAATGCTCTGCTGCGTCATTTGTGCCGATTCCATGGGCCCCAAATCAGCTCTTCGAGGGACGGTGCTGATGCTGGCTATCCAGCCATTCACCACGTATAATTGACAAATGAGTCGTGTTTTCATACGTCATGGTTGTAAGATGCAAGGATTGTCCAATACAGGGAGGCAAGTATCCTTATAAGACCCAATCATGCCCCTCTACTCAATATGGCCGCTCTGTCAAAACGTTCATCATTCACCATCTCAAACAGCATTCCAATCCAAGAGACAATACTCATCACCATCACCACCAAACCTTCATACACTATGGCTGGTTGCGACTGTAAGGACTGTTGCTCAGGCAACTGTACAGGCGGCTGCAACTGCTCTTCTTGCGGGGTATGGCCCTCTCTCACTATGAACTCCTCGGCGGGCAGTGTTAACCTAATGCGCAGTGCAAGTAAGCAGAAATTGGTTTGATTTTTAGCGGCTGGCGGCACACTTGAATCCGGTCAGAAAATATGCTTTTGTCGACAATGTCTTGCCAAGGTCTGAAGAGCATTACCCTTGAGGCAGAAGTGTAACCATCAAGAGAAAGTTTAGAAGTTAGTTCGCCGGCCCGGGGGTGGAAGGGGGAGGGAGTGTTGGTTTAGATGTCAATCAATAATCCCTTCATACAAGCAGATTTCCCAAGTGCAATCCTGAGAATTTGTAGAACGTGATAATGCCGTCTAACCTTTCCCACCCCCGCCCCCCCCCTTTACTGGAATCATATGGTAAAACTTAAGGAACCCGAAATACCAATAAGGGTCGATAAAACTTGCTGTTTTCGGATACGCTATAGGTTGACGATCGTTTCCTTTCTTACATCTGACTGTGAATCATGCTTCGGACAAGGAGTTCGGTTTAACGTCATGACATTTAATAGAATGACAACATCATTCTGACTTTACCACAAGCTTGCATGCGTTGTTGCATTCGCCGCTGGCGGTCTTGCAAATCTAGGAAACAAGGCAAAGGGCAACGGGGTTAAAGCGGCTACCGCGGCAGCGACATCAGCTATTGCCGCCAGTAGTGGCAGAAACATTTCTTGAGCACTTGGCTTTAACCGCAATCCCATTTCCCCGCGTTTCATAGCATCCTCTTTCATCTGGAAGCAGAGGATTCGAGAGCGTCGGCCAAGTCCAGGCAAGCCCCAGTTGGATTTCACAAGTTCGAGGTACGCGCCGCTCGCTTGCGGCATTTGTGCGGTCTCTTGGCGCCAAGATATGCAAGTGTGGTTGAAGAGGTGTCAGTACCAGAATTAGCACCCCAACATCCCCAACCCAACCCCCTTATCGAAACACGCCAAAATCCCTCGAGGGCTTATTTGCCAGCCCTCTCATAGCAGGATTCAAAGTCACAAACGCGCACGTCACCACAGACAGCGCAAAAACATCTCAGCAATGCAAGCAGAGTGCCTGGGTCTAACGTGAGGCGATGCCATTCCACGAGAATGGCAGTTTCAGCCCTATAAAAGCTCTCTTCCCTGGTTGTTTGAAAAGCCATCAACAATTTACTCCAAAATCAATCAATCACAAGCTGTAGAGATCAAACAAACCATGGCCCGTACGTACGAATACAATGTCAAGATGTCCTGTGGAGGTTAGTGCTGCGCTCGTTCGCCTGTTACATTTCTTTTTTGCTGACAATTACGCTGGCAGGCTGCGCCTCTTCCATCAGCCAAGCCGTTAGTGGCAAGCCTGGTATCAAGTCCATCGATATTGTTCTCCAGACGAAAACTGTCACCGTGGTCACCGACGATGAAGTGACCTTTGACATAGTTCCCGCCATGATCAAGGAGGCAGGAAAGGAGGTCCAGGGTGGGAAGCTTGTGGTTCCCGGAGAGTAATCTCAGGCAACAGACTGGGAGAGAAGCGGATTGACACGGGATACGGCATGGAGCTGTCAGTCACGGAAAGTAGGGTGGATTGGCTGTCAAAACGCGATTTTACTGTTGCTTTTCTACACATATCAGCTAGTCCAACGTACAGACCTCGGATTACATCTTGTGCAAGCTCTATACCAACTTCTCATAATTTATTCTTGGCCCGTCTTCATGAGTTGTGCTGTCAAATCAGAAACCTTCAGATGTGCCACATTTATGGTTACGTAGGAGTAACACATCGCTCCAGAATGAAAATAGGCTAAAGGAAGAAGACCTTCCAATCAAACCTTCAAACGTATCTTTCAGAGGTTTCCGAATCTGCGCAAGTCCTGAGCAATGAATCACATTGATACGGTGAACCAATCATATGATAGCAATAAACTTTAGACAAGGTTTTTTCAAGTCAAAATACCTTCTCAGCGGATATCTTCATTAACTATTTTCTAGCTATGACGCGCTTGTACAAATAATGAAAGCCTCCACAAGCTGCCCTTGCAGTATCTCCGTCGTAAAAGAGCCTTGCATTCCCTTTCCCGCAATTTCGTCAATACGCCTGGTCCTAACGTCCCGTGCCTCCCTGGATTCGCAGAAGGAAACGGCAGCCTTTGCGATGGGATGGCTGCTGCTTTCCTCTAGTCTCTTCAACACGCCTAGAATTGTCTTTTCGTCTGCAGCCCTGGCATCGTCGCGAGATAAAAACTCATGATCCGTAATCTTAGGCTCGCCGCCCTGCGTCAACGTGCCGGTCTTGTCAAAGACTATACAATCCAGGCCACTGGCTTCTTGGAAGGCTTCTCCCCCCCCTTTGACGAGGATTCCATGTTGAGCAGCTAAGCCTCCACCAACAAACAGGGCAGTTGGTGCGGCAAGGCCGATGCCACAGGGACAGGCGATGATGAACACCGCGATCGCAAATTGCAACGACCAGAGCGGCCAGCCCCCCACGTCCGTGTCAAGAAAATTATCTGGCAAGGTACCGGAGAGTCCGAGAGCTAACCAGATGATCCAAGTGGAGATGGCGATCAAAGTTACGAATGGCACAAAATAGCTGGTGAGAACGTCGGCCACCCGTTCAATCGGGGCACGTCGTGTCTGACCTTCGCGTACCACTTTCACGATCTGATCCAACATAGATGCTCCAGAGACCCCAGAAATCCGAACTGAGATCGGACCGTCTTTGTTCACTGTCCCGGAGTAGACCTCATCGCCGATCGACTTTGCCACGAGCCTCGATTCTCCCGTGAGACTGGACTCGTCAAACTTCGATTTCCCTTCTAAGACAGTCCCATCGCAAGGTGGCGAACCGCCATGTAAGACTCTAACCACGTCACCGAGTTCGAGTAAGTCGACGTTGACTTGGCGCGTGACTTTTTCGGAAGGAGAATTTTGATCGCCGCTGTCACGAGTAACTAAGATAGCCTCAGTCGGTCGAAGCTTTCCCAACATCGTAACCGCATCTCCCGTCTTTGCCTTACTGTACGCTTCGATTAATCTGCCGATGAGCAGAAACATGGTTAAGAAGACTACCGAGTCGAAATAAGACGAATTTCCCGTTATCGAGGTCATACCTGACGGCCGCGTCGCAGCTATGGCTAGTTCGGCGATGGAGGAGAAGTACGCGATGGTAGTACCGAAGGACATGAGCATGTTCATGCTGCCAAAACGATAGAACCTTCGAAGGATCGGGGTCGTGCTCCCCGGTCTCCACAATGCGCGCAGCTCCTTTAATGCGCGACGATGGAAGACGTCTGCAGCGAAGAAGTACACAGGGGTAGCCATGATGAAAAGCGCCCACTCAGCGCGACTAACCCCGCTAGACCCGAGCGGACTCATCAGATATTGACGAGTCGAGTTGCTTGATGAGACGAGACTCATGAACACGATGCCAATAATGAATGCTGGAATGGCGATAGTGACGGAAAGAGCGACGCGGAGCAGGATGCGCCGCTGTTCCCGAGCATGCATCATCCGTGAGCGCTCTTCGAGCGTGGGGGGGTGAAAGATAGATGGCTCGAAGGCAGTATCGGCTGCTGAGATAGCGGCGAGGATATGTCTGATGGTGAAGTCTGGCGAGTGGGGTATATATGCGATCTTTAAAATCGGGTCATCTAGAGTCGAGGTTTTTTCAACGGTTACTCGCTGGCCGAACTCGCGCAATGCATCCTGAACCCGAGCAGGGCAATGCTCGCAATACATTCCGTCAACGCGGATTGCAACCGTTCTTCGCATATCTTGGGCCTGATTGCGGCTCAAATCGACGACATCATCCAGCTTGGCCTCGTATCCCACGTCCTCCATCGCCCCTTGGATTTCTCTCAGGCGATCGTTGCCTTCGAAGACGACGGTGGCGTTATTCGTGATGAGATTAACATCTACCGTCCTTATCCAAGAGTACGCTTTGAGAGCTTTTGTGATGTTCCCGACACATGAGCTGCAGGTCATCCCGTCGATAGCATAAGACGCTCGCCACATGTCGTTTGCCGCGTGCGGAACCGCCTTTTCAGTAGACATCATCTCATCTAGTTGTTCTATGGTCGCCCTGTAGCCAACGTTATCGATGATGTTGGCTAGCTCTTTCGCATGTTCTTCACCCTCGAACCTCACGGAGGCACTATTGGTAAGAAGACTGACGTCGACAGAGTGCAGCCAGGGCTTTGCCTCAAGAGCCTCGGTGATCTTGCCAACGCAGGAGCTGCAGGTCATTCCTGCGATAGAAATTGATGCTTCGAATATTTTCGCCCGCGAAAATTCCGAGTCTACAACCACGAAAGGGACGGCTCTCTCCTGCTCTTCAACTGAAGTATTTGAAATGTGCGGCGTTTTCTCGCCTTCAGTCACAGAAGAGGTCCATGGTTCTTTCGCATCTGCTTCTGCCTCCGCCCGACACATATCACAGTGTTCGATATGTCTCTTCCTCTTCTTTGCTCCCTCGTTTTGTACATCTCTCTCCTTCCTCCACCGGTTTATGGCCGCTTTAAACCACTGTCCGCGTCCACTGTTGTTTGTATCATTTGGCACGTCGCTGAGAGCAGTGACATCCGCTGACGAGTCCTGGATAGCGCTGTAAACTTCGTAGCCTGCTCTCTCGAGCGCTTCGGAGATGGTCTGCGGGAGAAGAGAGGTATCATGGTAGACGGTGACCGAATGGGAGACGATGGAATGGGATACCGAGATTGGTTTTGGATCGAGAGCGAAGAGTGAACCTTCGATGTAGGACACGCACGACGGGCAGTGAAGATTTGGCACGAGAAAGGTTGTGTGACGAAGCCAAGGCCGAGCAGACGTGGGGGACTTTGAAGCATCCGTCTTTGGATCCATGATCGAAAGTTGATAAGAACGTGACGAACAAAGTCTAACAACGTTGGCTTTCGCTGTCGCTGAGTATAAGTATCGTGAAGTGGATAGAAGAGGTCGTGATGATCCAAGTATCAGAGTCTCCGTCTTGTGTCTTGTGTCTTGGTAAATCTATAACTTTAAGATGAATAAAATAGATGCAATGTGCCGTACACGATATGGAGGTTGGGAAGGTCTTGAATAAACACGCCGCACACTTTGCAATGTGGCAAACTGCTTTCCCTCCAGCTTGGTAATGTGTAAGGGAACAAGAGAGGCCCTAGCTTCCTTTGCAGTTTGAAACTCTGATCAAACTGCGAGATTTGTGCGACATACTTCATACTGACTTGCCTGACGGGACTTGACTGTGGCGTTGGAAGGAATCCGGCAGAAAACGCGCAGTTTGTTTTGTGCAAGGTGTTGCAATGCGGTGACGCAGCGGAAAATCCGCAAAAACATCTCAATTGCCAAGCCTCAGTGCACGGTTGGGGTGCCAGTTCACGAGTCCCACTTCATACCAGAAGCTGCTCATAGATCGTTCGAGCGAGGGTGTAGAATTCCCAGGGAGAAGCATGCTTTTTATTTTGATGATCACGACGCTTAGTGGATGTCGGCAGCAGGACCCTTCACAAGCCGTCCTACAACATCATAGATAAGAGACAGGCGGTTTCGCTCGCAAGATGTAATGTTGGATTGTTCAATATGAATACATCAATACTCTAGAGGAGTCTATACAAATGGTGGCAGCAACAGCGCCCGAGTTCTCAACCCAAATCAAAGGCCAAAGGATCCCTTCATCTCTTCTTCCTTCGACGACCAAATCTCAGCCTAGATATAGAACAAACCCGCATTTGAATAAAAATAGGGGCATGCAAGCGCTCTCGGGTCGTGCGTGTCAGACATGACATATCTGTTTTAATTTTTTCGGATGGCACTTACTACACGTAGACTTCCTGATTCAACAACAAACCCGGGTTTCAATCGGAAAGGGGGAGGGGCATCTCCGCAAGTATTCTCTGAACGTGCTCGCTCGTACAGATGCTTTCACGAGCATGAAATAATGTCCTTTTACTCCTCCGACCCTCTCTCTTGTGACCTTATATTAAAAAACACAAAAACACGTTCTATTACAGGTCAAGGAGAAGGATAGAGGGCGGAGGAGGAGCCTCGCGCCTTGTCGGTTGAAAATGATGCAGGTACGGAGGCGCTTGGCCGGCTTTGCGCCACTAAGTGTTCCCATCAGGCGGCTGCGAGATTTGTGCGGCTTTTAGCGTGGTATTGATCTGAGCGTCGATCCTCCCAATAGTCAACAAATAAATGCCAAGGCCTCCAAAATCCGCGAAAATAACTCAGACGGCAAAACCCATACCAGGAGAAGCATTACAGGGTTGCGTGCGGCTTTTGTGGCGAGACAGCGCATACGTTATATAACGGCGCCAGGGAGGGAATCGCGAGCCTCCGTTGAAGAGTCGTGAAAACAGGTCGAGCTGCTTGGTGAATGATTCTATCCATCCATCTTCCCTTGAAAAACAGACTTCAACATGTTTTCTGCCCGACTTCCTCTCCTTGTACTGGCACTTCTTTCGTGCGCTCGTCCATCTGATGCTGCTCTGCGCACGTATAACTTTACAATCCACACAGGCTCCGCCGCTCCAGGTAATGGTCCTTCGCAAGACACTTGACTGCAGGTTGCTGATTGTTCTACAGATGGTTTTACTCGGGACGTCTACCTTATTAATGGCCAACAACCAGGCCCATTGATCGAAGTTGATGAGGGGGACGAGCTCGAAGTGTTTGTCAAGAATGAGCTGCCAGTTGAGAGCACGATACATTGGCACGGTCAGTTTTACCATATCAGGACTTGGCCGTGAGGCCTTGAGTTGTATTTCGCAAGACACTAACACGTAGTAGGCCTACTACAGCGTGGAACCCCCCAAATGGATGGCGTCCCTGGCGTCACACAGGTCAGTCTTAACCTTTCCTTCGACAAACCCAAGCTATTAGTCTGGGCTCGATCTTTTGCTGATCATATAGCAGTTTCCGATCCCACCTGGCGGTAACTTCACCTACAAGTTTTCCGTCGGTAATGAATATGGGTTTTACTGGTATCACTCCCATTTCCGAGCCTACTACGACGATGCGATACGTGGCCCGCTCATGATTCGACCCTCTGCTTCACGTCGCAGACCATTCGAAAGTCTAGCAAATGGTACTGCCGAAATGGAAGGACTCCTGCAGGCCGAACGAGACGCTACACCTGTCGTCCTAAATGACTGGACCCATAGCGTATCGGACGCGATATATACGCAGTACTTCGATACTGGCGCATTCCCGAACTGCGTCGACAGCATATTGGCAAATGGACAGGGACGAGTACAATGCCTACCCGACTACATCCTCCAAGCTGGTACTGGTCTCGGACTTCAATCCTCTTCCACCAGCATGGAAGGCGCCCCGACGAGCACGCCTTCAATAAGCATGTCTGGAATGGCAAGGAGATCTCTCGTAGAGAAGTCCAGTATAGCGACAATGTCAATGGCTCAAGACATGACGATGGCGCCTGTGTCTACCTCGTCGCCGTCAGATGGGATGACCGTCGCTTCGTCTACAATGCCCATGCCGAGCAGCATGTCAAGCATGTCGTCAGCGATGACCTCATTGTCACCTCGCGGCTGTACCCCGCCCATGATGTTCAAACCGGGCTTCAACAGCAGCTCTCTGCCGCCGGAAACGTGCACAAATACCACATCTGCCTTGCTGACTATTCCTGGCAACAGCACCCAAGGGTGGCTCTCTCTCAATCTCGTCAATGCGGGTTCAGTCAGCAAGTTGGGCGTGTCACTAGATGCACACTCCATGTTTGTATATGCTGCAGATGGGCTCTTTGTAGAGCTGCAGGAGGTCAAGGTGTGTATTCTGCACGCTATTAGATCCACACACATCTTATTAACACTATATAGGTCCTATATCTATCGGTTGGGCAGCGTTACTCCGTCATGGTCAGACTCGATCAGACGCCTGGAAATTACTCATTAAGATTTGCAACATATCCAACCGGTGATATGCAGCAAGTTCTAGAAGGTCAGGCCATCGTGTCTTACAGCGTATGATTTGATCCTGTGCGTTAAGTCATTGTCAAATGGTTGCTGACCGTATCTAAGAACTCGACAGCGATGAGCACTTCGATGGCTGCATACGACCCAGCGTCCGTGTGGATGTTAACAAACGGATCCGCAACTGCAGGCGTGGAGACGCTCGATTCATCCCTTCTCTCACCGTTTGACGGCAACAAACCCCCTACTACAGCTGCGGATCTGACTAAATTCTTTGCGATAAGTCAGACCGGCATTGTAACATGGGTCGTGGATAATTATCCATACGCCGAGTCTACCACACCGATACTCTTTGGAAATATATCCGATGGGTGGCTAGCAAATACAACAGTTCATATGCCGTTCAATTCAACGATCGACATCATTATGACTGTTTCAAACGACTCTATGGATACGGTGAGCTATCTCAATCGACTCTAGTACTCGTCAAAAGCTGAGCTGACGGTATAACCACGCAAGATGGGCCATCCTATGCATCTTCACGGACACAAGTTTTGGGTCTTGGGTTCCGGCAATGGGTTATTCCCATACAGCTCCATCGCAGACGCACCGCAATCCCTAATCAACCTCCAGAACCCCCCCTACCGCGACACGGCGGACCTGCCCGTGTCCGGTTGGGTTGTTATCCGGTAAGCACACCAGACAGCCTTACAACAATATATGTGGAATTCTTGTTAACGTGGGATATATAGATATGTGACCGATAATCCTGGAGCATGGCTCCTTCACTGCCATATCCAATGGCACTTAGTTGTAAGGACCCCCTTTCCGTACCCTACTTGCGGCGGTAACTGATCTTCTTATCTTTTGTTAGAGCGGTATGGCATTGGTTCTTGTCGAGGGTGAAGACAAGATTCCCAGCATACTTAACGCATCGAATGTGTCAACGACGGCCACATCGTCAAGTACCAGTTCACCTACGAAAAGTGCTTCCGCAAGCCGCGTGAGCAACGGTGAACTGCTTAGTGCGACCGTTGCTTTCATTGCTTTACTTGTGACGATGTCAATCGTATTGCCATAGAAGGAGTGAGTTGTAGACGGTGTCAATGACTTCAGGGTTAGACGGCTGCATTCGTGCTAGCGCAGGCTGTCTTCCCTGGAATACGACGCTTCCCGCTGTCATAGGACCAGGCGGAAGGATACGAGCAATTTCAGAGGCCCGGGCTACGTGGTTGATTTCCTTGAAGGGAGAAGTTTGCGAGCTCGTGGTATGCTGATCACTGCCTCGTTGGTTGAGCACGGAAGAGGACGAGGTGAAATATGCACCTTGCGCTTCTGACGACCGCACGGAAGGCTCCATTTCAAGGAAGGAGTACTCGCGAGTCCCGGCTAGTCAACAGAGCGGAGCGGCCGTCAGATCTCTATAAGCTCCTTCATTCCGTTCGAAAATCTCGTTCTCTAGACCATCTTCCCACCCAGTGTCCTACTTTGTTTCAACATGGCGACTGTGAACATGAATTATGTTGAATTTTACAACCCCAATCTTGCACCAAAGCCCTCGCACACACGGCCGGCGCAGCTAGTGTTGAACAAGCACCGACCGCCTCTTCAAGCCATTGAATCGCAATCTGCAACATCACTGCAGGATGCTCAAGCTGCTAGGCGTCAGCCCAACGAAGTTGGCAGCACGGAACTCAACTGCAGATCGCAAAGCAAAGGACGTGGAACCCTAGGAGGGGATCAAGGTATGACTAGGCATTCTATAAGTGAATATGACTAACATTGCAATCATAGCGAACCAGAACGATGACTCGGCCGGCTTTGCAGATAACGATTCGTCAGATGACTCTCTTCCATCTTTTGACGAGTTGTTCCGCCCTCCCAAAAACAGAGACATCCTCCAAGTACCGACTCAAAATCACGAGCCCCTCCGTGGTTCGAAGCGCCAACTGTTCGAGGAGGGCTGTCTGCTCACTGATCCCACAACGTCAAGGGGTAATACCCAAGGTAGGTTTTGTAGCTTACCCCTGTAATAGCGCACACCTTACTGATTCCACGCAGAAGAGCCCCTGACTATCGAAGACGAAACCGAGGACGAAGCTGAGGCTGAGATTGCCTTAGGCGATCTTCATGCCAGCACGGAATACCGGGACGCGAGCGTATGTGGTCTGACCACTCAAGATACCGCGTCGACCCCGAGCAGCCTATTCAATCCATGCACTCCTCAAGGGTTGGAAGATCTCGATGCCGATTATTTCTCTAAGGAGGAGCCACGCCTGTCTTTTGCAGAGCAAAGAAACTCGACATCTCCTGTTCAGGTTCATCGACCTTCTCCAAATTGCTCTGACCTTGCTCCGACAAAGGATCAGGACCAAATTCACCCCGGTATCGCGAAAAGCATAATCGACGGATCGATATCTTCTCATTGCGATCCACTGCATGAGAGGGCTGCTGGATCGTGCGACCCTGGCAGCGTCTCCAGTTTCGAGAATGAAATACGTCAAGCTCTAGAAGAACTAGAAGAGTCGAGGCCTTCTAGCGCATCTCACTCTCCTCAATGCAATCAGATGAGCCAAGAAAATCAACGTTGTACAGTCGCTTGCAGTATTTCAGAAAAACCATTTTTCTCTGCACTCGAGGATCAAACTAGGAGTGCCGAACGATTGCAGGAACATACAACACAGCAGCAGCTGCGCTCACAGCTGAAGGAGGACGGCGAGGACGAGGAGGAAATAGAGCCGACCAGAGGCGAGAATAAGGGCACCAACAGTTATCACCAGAAAAAAAAGGAGAGCCTTGCCATCAAGCGGTGGGAGATGAGACCATAGACACGGCTCCTATCTCGCAAGACTTCCACCACGGCATTGAACCCTCTCACGAGGATGACGAGGACGAGGATGCACGACCTCCAAGTCGACGAAAGCGGCCCCGCATGTCCTCTGACACGACGGAAACGCTCCCCCGCAAGAAAATCCGCACGCCCTTTGCAGTAGCCCAAGCCGACACCTGCACTTCTCAGAGTCCATCGTCCGATGGAGAATCAATATTAGGCGCAGATTACCAGGAATGGCCTTTTCAAGGATTTCTCAAGCGCACGAGGATCGGACGAGAGACAACTTACAACCTAGAGTTCCGTCTGCCAGATCTCCCAGATTCGTTCAGACCATCGATCGATCTCGAGTCATTAAACTGCAGGCCTAGCAGAGAAACAGTTCCAAGATTAATGCGTCCACGGCTTTGTGCATCTCATGCTAAGAGGTCACGACCACCTGTGCGGAAGCAGAGCAAGCGCCTCCAATATACGGAAGAGGAAGACAATATGCTGATCGACCTAAAGAAGAAGGGCTTGCCATGGAAAAAGATACATCGGGCTTTCAACCGTGCTTTCCGGGAGAGGAGCATCGAATCGCTTCAAGTGCGCTATTGTACGAAGTTAAAGAACAGAGACGCTGAATCCGATGGTGAATAGGACTGTTTGTTGAATGTACGACATTGCAGGCTCTAAAGATGCCTTGGATCTGGATTCTAAAGGATGAGCTCTGGATCGCGGATGATGAGATCTATCACCTGATGAAAACTCATCGTAGCATTTGGATCATCTCTTAATGAACGAGGGCAGCTGATGTTAGAGGGTCGGCGTCTAGATAGGCGCCAATTTACATGTTAAACTATCATTTTCATTTCTTTGGTTACATCTAGAACACCTGTATATCTTGCTTTCCAATCCATAACTTGCTTTCGCAGCTGTGGCAATCCGCTGATAATTGAGGTGTACGGTCCAGGTGGTGCCATCCATCTAGGAGCCGATATTTGATGGGTACGATCAAGGTGATGCCATCCATCTGGGAGCCGATAATTGACGTGTACGGCCACGGTGGTGCCATCCGTCTTTGGTGGTAGATGGCCAGATTGCTTAATATTCGTGATGTTTATCAAGGGCGCTGCGTCTTACGCTCCTTTTAAGTCTTGGCCATCTTTACACACTTTCCCTGCCGCAGACATAGGGCAACTTCAGTTCTGAAAACGATGCGACTTACTTGGACTGCTGCATCATATTCAAGAAAACAAGATGAAAGGCCCACTTGCCGTAGTTCTCGCAGCCCTTTTTGTCCTATGCTCATTGAGATTCGTGGAGAGAACGCAGAGGCAACAGCGTGAGTGGCACCACAATGAGGCTTGCATTTGCTAATCTTTTAATGATGCAGACTCCCCCAGCAGGAATACTGGAACATCATCAAGGCTAAGAGCGTCGCCAAGGCGCAGGGCTCGAACACCCAGCCCGGTTTAAAGAGCGACAGAAGTTATACAATGAGAAGCGAGCGCTACTCCGATCAGCTGAGACGTCATATAGAAAGAAATGGTTTTCTGCCAGCTATGATGCGGAAGCTTTACGACAATTGCAGCCAGACGACGGGAATGAAAAATCTTTAGCCCCGCCACAGCCAACAAATGCCTTTCCCATGATCCGTCATCTCATGCCAGCACGCGACCGCATTGCAAATGCAATGCTGCTTACCCAAGAATTACGAAGTGAAGAAGGCCAAGCTACTCTACGAGACATCTACAGCTTGTGCATTGATGATAACCGGGTAGCATATCGACCTGATGAACGCCCCATCGATGGAGTATGTCCTTGCAAGGGCTGTTTGAAAGTTATGATAGAGTAAGAACAGAATTCACAAGATCAGTTCGAAGCTAACCGATTCAGACTGAAGCTTGAGATGCGCTCGAAACATATTCACAGCTGTCGTCAACGCGAGCTACGAGAGACTCTGAGTCAGCAACCAGGCTCGTACTCCCGCCGGCTTCGAAACCGCAAGCTCCCATTTGCAGAATACTGTTATGCATGTTGCAAATGGAGCTGCAGTGAAGATGATTGGAGCAACCATTGTGGATGGCATCTTGAAAATCTAACAATGAGATGCGGGCTTCTTTCCTTCCGTTACACGCTCGCGGTTGCAGGCTACTGCCCTTTCTGCATAGGCAGCGAGGGCCTTCCTTCGTCACAAAGGATGCAGCAGTGGATGACCAAGTCAACGCTACTCAATCATATTGACACCCACCTTAAAGCTGATGCGACATCGGAATGCCCGCACCCCCTATGCAACGTACCACTCAAGCACGCTTCAGACTTCCGAGCTCATTTTCAGGATGCTCATTCTATTGAAGAACCACGCTCAAATTGTGTGAACAGGAAACGAAAGCGCGAGGATGAGGAGGAAATACCGGGAAGAAAGGAAGAGGGTTTGAAGCGCGAGGATACAGAGGAAATGCCGGAGACAGACTAAAACAGTTTGAAAATGAAGATTTGTTGACTAGAGGAATTTTGACTTCTCCGAGTTCAACCTGCGTATATTGTGTTATCTCAAATTTTACTTCATACTTTATTTTGTCGTGATTGATCTCGCGATTCACCTTCGCCTTTCTAATCTGGCGCCTAGCGATTGCCCATCTATGCATCAAGGCAATTGAAGAACAAGAGGGGATCAAGTTGAAAACGGAAATGGTACCAGCGCGAGTGCACACATCGGCTCTCAATATCATCTGGATTAACTCAAGACCGCGCCAACAGACTGCCATTGTGTCCAAACACGTGCTCATAGACACATCGAGTTCTTGAAATCTCGTCATGCGCCTTGACTTCGAGCTTGCCACGCCAGCCTCAACAAAAATCACTGGCTTCGTCGGATTCCCTAGAAAAACGGTCGCGTTCTGCGCATCTTCAGGTAGGCACATGTGCGATTTAGCCGTTGCTAGAAATGGACCTCGGAACTATCTGCTAGCGGTTCGCGGACTGCTCTGGAGATCTGCGACGCTTCGCCCAAGTGCAGCGATAGCAGAGATACGTTCTATAGGGTCCCATGCGAGGACAACCTCTGTACGATTAGGCTCTAGTATTGCAGGTGAAAAGGACAGTGGCGTGACAGCCTAGTTGCTTCGAGTCAATGAATGCTCGCTGGATGCTCGGAGATATCCTGATAAAATATCTTCCTATCCACAAGCAGCGACTTGTGCAGGGTCCTTTTTCGGTCAACCGGCACCATGCTGGAAATGAATAATAACAAGAGATCAGACAGATGCGCAGTTGCCTGTAGACTTACCAGCCAAAATAATTAACACTTGGCATTAAATAAGGAATTCTATCTCGTGCCAGTATGGATACGACAAGCTGCAGGGGTATATTCAGGATCTCTACAGTTTTCCACTTCAGAAGGTATGGTTCCCCCACTCCTTTCATGGTCAATATCTGCGCTCGAGCTGGTGAAAAGAATCTCTCGATCTACACTCATTCTTGAGAGGGGGCTAAATCCATCATCTGGTCGCTCTTCGAAGCCATCACCGGACAATCGCCAGGCCAGCCGAGTTAGTGGTCCAAGGTCAACATGCAAGAGCGGGCCAGCATTGGCAGGTGCCGTTTTTGCTATGTCCGTCCATGCTATGGGAAATGAAGCGGACGTTGCGCGAGGATACATCTCCGCATCCTCAATAAGGCACTGGAGCGTGTGAGCCTTGTGGAGTGGGTCTTCTGGCGTCGGAGATGGAAAGAGGACAGATTTGAACACACTTGCGTGAACGGTATCGCCAACGTTAAGAGTATCTCCAGAGTCCAGAGCTGAATAGAGAAGTGGTGGAAGGCGAATGCTTTCACTTGCGCTGTCTAGACTGGCTTGTTTAGCCTCTGGATTTCGTTCTGCAAATATGTTCCATAAGGACAAGTCAGACGGAGGATCTGTCAGTGGGGAGATTGGGCTTGAGGATATGCTCCGTTGGACTCCATCGGCTAACTCTTGCTGAATGGTTTTCCCAACCGGCTCAGCTCCGCCTTCACTCATTGCCCCATTCGTCTCCTTGTTTTCTAGACCGCTAGTACTGTCGAGATTTTGTCCCGCGCTGATCTGATCTCTCCCATCATCATCAGTATTTTGTTTATTCCGGCGGCTGACCTTGATCACTATCACGAAAGCAACTCGCCCACCAGAGCCCAAGATATAGTCTTGTGCCTTCATCTTCACGGATCTCACGTTTTGTGTGACGGCTACTTCAAGGACAAGAAACGGATTGTTCGGCTCGAAAGCTAACGAAGCATCGGGTTCGACCTTCAGCCTTTTGCTGCCATGCTCCAAATGTAACGCTAGACAAATGACAACCTCGTTAGCTGAGTCGATTGGTAGAGACATGAAAGATTATAATGTGACGGATCATGGGATAACCAACTTGAGGAGCCTGTCTCAAGGACTCGATCCCTTGGCCATAGAGGTGGTATAAATGATTGGCCGGAAAGAGAGTCTTTTGCAAACATCTGGGCTTTTATTTCGGAGGCAAATGCCTTTAGAACTTCGTGGATCTGTGTTGGCATAGTGACTATGAGCTTGCCCCGCGTACTGGAAGAGGATGAAGATGAGTGCTCAAGACGGATACGTTTCGAGCTGGATAGAGCGGAGAGCTGCTCTCTAGCGCATCTATATGTTCGAGCCGACACAAAGGGGATCACAATGCGGTTGTCACGAACGTAGGCTGAAGGATGTATGCTGTTGTTGTTTTCTCGTCAGTTCCTTGGAATTCGCGACGCATATACTAGTAAACGAGGTTTAGGAAACGTACTCTGAGAGACTCTTCCACCCTTGAATCGTTTGAAGAGCATGTGTAACATGTCCCACTGCAGAACTTGGTTTGTTGCTGCAGGCAGCCACTCTCTGGCGTTTGGTGGATGGCGGCACTCGAACAACATTCGCGGGGTCGTTGTCAAAAGCGGCTAGTGGTGCTCTTCGAGACTTGCGTTTGCGTTTGCCGTTGTAACCTCGCGCCGTCATGCCTTTGGTTTCCATTAAGACTTTGTATATCGTGTACAAGGAGACGATGGGTTATTGTGCACAATGATAAGGTTGCTAGCTCAACGTCTGCCGGGTGTTTGTTCTGTAAATTACGTGTCTAATTATAATTGAGTTCGCGCCAGGTGGCAGAGACGTCTCTGAACCGAATAAGGCAACGGTTTGGGCGGTGAGCGGGATTTTGTAAGGGCGGCGCTAAGCATAAAGGGCATTAGTTCTTTATCACATGATTTCAATTCCTTCTGTTCTGCATGATCTCTTTCAAGTCTGTAACGACTAGTGTTGTTGCAGATTTTCTCATTATGTAGATGGGAGCTGGACGATGAAAGATGGCATACTACCAAGATGGAAAAGGCTTGTTAAGGCAAGTTTGAAAGGAAATTTCTTTAATACTAAGAGCTTACAAGTACTGTCTAAATTCTTTATCAGGAAATCCTTTAGGACTTGCCGTGTGTAAGGAAGTAGGCGTCGTCGATCCACTCACGCGCTGTTCTCTCAGGGTTGTTTCGTTCTCCTATTCCTACGAGGTCTGCATTATACAATAGGTAGAGGATAGGTGATATCGGCGAGCCCTGTGGAATACCCGTATCCACTGGTAACGGTTCTGTGGTGAGTTCCCTGAGTTGTATTGTTGTCGATCTGTTTTGCAGAAAGCTCGCGATCCAACTGGTCGTCTTCTTGTCTATTCTACGCTTTCGAAGATTGTAGAGCAGCCTTTGGTGGGATACGTGATCAAATGCTCCTGAAACATGATCGGTTTGGTTCTTGAGAACATTTTCTGAAGAGGGCTAGGTTCTGGAGAGAGACGAATTCTGAAGAGAGCAGTCTCCAGAGCCCTACTCTCTCCAGAGCATATTCTCCAGAGCATTACTCTCTCCAGAGTATTACTCTCTCCAGAGCGTACTCTCCAGAACACTGCTCTCTCCAGAATCTGCACTCCAGAAACAACCTCAAACAGCTCAACCCAACTTTTCGAAATATCACGTGTATATACTACCAAATAAGCTTATTTCTCTAAGCCATCCGATTCGCCAGGTTCCTGACTACAGCCCGTACCCCAGGAACGATGGCGAATCGGGCAAAGTGGCCAGATTTAGGCATTCAGCCTCAAAACGTCACTGAGCACGCAACACAACTGATAGCAGAAGCAACAGCATTGCTCACACTGGATAGAGGACGTCGTCAGAAACTGCCGGATGCCCTATTCGAAGCTTTTCTCAACAGCACCGTCGCATACGCAAAGGAGGCCAGAGATCAGCCGTCATCACACGAGATTCGAACCCATGCTAGATCATGTGACCTTTCTTCCTTTGTTCCTCCACGTGATACCTACCCGCTTTTGCTCGTTCCGGAGCCCCTGAGTCAAAGAAGACATTCGATGATTGAAATAGCTGTTATGTGTCTCCTCTTCAGCTCTGACAACTTTTGAAGTGTGCCTGTAAATGGTCCTGCTTTGCTAATCCCATCCCAGTGCGACGAGACCAAGCCGAGTTGTGATAAATGCACACGATGCAACACGCCAGGCTCCTTTCTCGCTCTCCAGGCCACGATGCCGTCTCTCGAAGTCAAGCCTGGAGCCTCTCCTAAGAACGCACAAATGCCCAACGCGAAGGCATCTTCTCATTCTACTCCGTACTCCTCCTCGCCGTCGATACCTCAGACACCATCCAGCGTCTCCCTCGTTGGCACCCCTGAGGCTTCACAATAATGGATCTCGAGTTTCTCCACCACTGTAAGCCTCCTTCTGCCCCTCCCAAGCTACTCCCATTCTCTTCATTCCAAGCACTGATAAGCAACAGACACGATCTCAACCTGCTTCACAATCTCTCACCTCCACTTCTGGCAAACCGCCGTCCCCTCCATCGCCATGTCCCACCCCTTCCTCATGCACGGCATCCTCGCCATCGGCGCCCGGCACCTCGCGCACTTCCGGCCCCCCAACCGCACCCCCTACATCTCCGCCTCCGACGCCCACCACCACGACGCTCAACCCTCCAAGAGCTTCTGTGGCAAGGGATATTCTAATAAGACTCGAAGGTAGCTTTGTCGAGTCTCACTACTGTTCCACGGATAGACTCCGTTCTGTCGATATTGTATAGTCAGCCATTCTTATCTGTACCACTGTGCAACTCTGTTGCGGTAGTCACTGCTACCATGTAACGGATGTCGTTCACGCATTATGTCTCAACGCGTAGACGAAGGCTGGGATATTGCCAAGGTCAAGCTCTCAGGAAGAGAAAAATATGCTATAATTGACAAAGAGCTCCACAGACGAGGCTTATTGTGTACTCTTCTGCTCTCCCAACATCTCAGTCCTGAGGTAGTCCCTGAACCCCTCCAAGCTCGCGCTGAACGCCGCAAAGAACGCAATCGCGACACTGCTCCCACTATCCATGGGCGGACAATGCTCTGTCTCGCTGAGCACTATCAATTCCTTCAAGCCTTCCTCGGAATTCTCACCCCCTCCGTCCCAATCGCCACTATCTCTGCTTCTCTTCCCGATCTTGATAAGCTCCCTCACCCACTCCAGGCCCTCGTATTTCACAGTCTGCAACGTCTTGAAGTCGCTCGCCGAGTACTTATGCATGCCCTCCTCCCACCCGCCACTCAACTTCGCGCTCGCAATCCTCAGCGTGAGCGTCTGCAGCGCGCAATGCG
>Ga0209512_1000944_pt1 | contig 40068 bp, 39 predicted proteins | sample frozenSSSSmetaG_FD_184142 | JGI IMG/M metagenome (GOLD analysis project Ga0209512, IMG submission 184142) | Glacier valley bacterial and archeal communities from Borup Fiord, Nunavut, Canada, to study Microbial Dark Matter (Phase II) -... | ecosystem: Environmental > Aquatic > Freshwater > Ice >...
TGTAGAGCCTCATTTCCCCCTATTTCTGTCTAATCTAGTCTCTGAATTTTTAGGGTCTCCGCTGTCCCCCCGTCTCTGCGTCGTTTGCGGCCCTCCCTTAGGAGCTCTCGTGTGCCTAGCTTCATGTCAGCGATATTCTAAAAAGTTCCCTGCGTAGGTCACTAAATGTCGGAGGGTGGGATGGTATTACAAAGGACACCTAGAAAACGGGAGCTGAGAGCATAGGCACCAATGAAGGCATCACTAGGGGTAAGAGCTTATTGTATTCCTAGTTCGTCCAGCTCTTCGAGCTAGCAGGTCGCTCCCTAGTGCGTACGTGGATGGATGATTCCTGCCTGTCTGCTCTATACGCTAAATATATACAGATCACGGGCCTGTTCGCCTAGAGAAACCTTCTTCCGCCCTAATCACCTGACCTCGTACGATCCTACTCCACCACACTATACATTGTGTTGAACACAGTATTCTGTGAACACTGTGGGCACGGAAGCAAAGATGTGATAAAGCATGTAGAATAAATCTATCTAAACTACGGAATAGGCATCTCTCATATAGAGAGCCTTAATAAAGAAGTGAAGACTATCAAACAGTGTTCCATGCATGGTGGCTTCCATGCATGAACACAAACAGAATCTTTAGGTGGCCGTTAGCTATTGGAAGTGAATGCCCGTATTCACGCAACACCCCCCCTTAATGGCTGACTCCGTGAATGGCGAAAGATTAAACAGTCTTAGTCCAATCCTTAAGGCTAAGTTGTTAGATAAATATGGCACGCTTAACGGCTAGTAAAGGTTTAGTCATGCCGTTAGCTACCATTTAGGTCGTAGGGATATATGATAAATGGATTGCTCCATTCTCAACCTGTTGGCGTATGAAGTGATATTTAATATCAATATGTTTCGTGCGCTAATGGTATTCTGGGTTCTCAGCTAATGCTAGGCTACTTTGGTTGTCCCTATAAATGTGTGTAGGGACATGTTCTTTTCTATGGTATTGCAATTCCGTGAGGAGAGTCTAAAGCCATATAGCTTCTTTAGCTGCATTTGTGAGGCCGTAGTATTCAGACTCCGTACTTAAGAGAGCTATTGTATGTTGTCTTAAGGATTTCTAAGTAATAGGGGCACTAAAAAGGAAGTAGACGTAGGCAGAAGTTGAGCTCCTAGTCTCTGTATCCCTAGCCTAGTCTGCGTCCAAATAGCCCTGAAAATCCCCGTGTTCCGTGTGCCCATTGTAGGTAATTCCAAGATCTTGAGTATGCTTAAGATATCTAAGAACTCTCTTTGCAGCTCCCATATGGGCTGCGCTCAGATTAGTGGCAAATCTTGAGAGGAGTGAGACAGGAAAAGCTAGATCTAGTCTAGTCTGCGTCATGGCATACATCAAAGATCTAATGATGGATTGATATAGCCGTACATCCTTAGGGGTAGCTTGTCTAGTGTTTTTAATGAGAATTTTGAGAGCATTTGGTTCCATTAGTGTGCTCTTAGTAGCAGTGTTCTCCATGCTGAAGGTTTGTAAGACTTTGTTAATATAGGCAGCTTAAGTTAAATGGATCCTCTTATTTGCTTAGTCTCTAAGAATTTGTACACTAAGGAATAGCTTGCATGGGCCTAGGTCTTTCATCTTAAACTTCATGCTTAATTAAGACTTAAGATTTAAGAGTTCTAAAGAAGATGGCCTAATAAGAAGAAAGTCATCAACGTGGGTTGCCACGTAAATGCGTAGTCTACGGTGATAATAGATGCATTCATCTGAATGTAATGGGTGATAGTTGAGCGTTAAGAGCTCGGCCCGTACGTCCCTAGCCTAAAGGCGTGCGGATTGCTTCAATCCGTACAACCCCTTTTTTAGTAGGTAGGCTAGGTCCCCCTTTTTGAATCCGACTAGCATTTCGACCTAGACAACGTCTTGCATATTCAATTGTAGAAAAGCTGTAACGGCGTCCATTTAGTCGATTTCCATATCTTCATGGGCTGCTAGAGCAAATAGGATTCGTATTGCCATTGATTTAGCAACAGATGCAAAAGTCTGTTCATAATTGACTCCGTATTCCTGCTCAAAACCCTTTGCAACCTAGCGAGCCTTATATCGAGTGATTTGGCCCTGCTCGTCTCTTTTGAGTGCATATACCCATTTGCCTCTTAGGACATGAATTCCCTTTAGAGGAATTAGCTCTGTCTAAGTGTCGTTTTGAACGAGAGATTAGTATTCGTCTTGCATTGCCTGTATCCATTTCTCTAAATCAGGTCTAGCTAGTGCGCCCTTATAAGTTTGAGGGATTTGAGGATCCATTGTTATACTTGCAATGAATAGGTTGATTTGTGTTGTGATAAATTCTTGAGTCTTTGCATTAGCGTATTTAGCATTTGGGTAGTTGTCTTCTAGACTTCCTTTTGCTTAGAGTCTCTTTTTGTTTAGATCTCCGTCCTGGTTCCATATAGGCCGTGACGATGCGGCCGTTAGGATGATAGTTGGCTTTTGTTAAGGCTTTCTCAATTGTGATAGGTAGTTAGGGGTTGAGTCCTAATCGTCGATGGGATCTTGATTCTCATCTTAGAATCCCCTATGATTTTCATCTTTGAATCCCCTAGGGATGCTCAATTGTTGAGATTCTTGAATAGACCGTTGTCTAGTTCCATCTTTGTGTTAAGTATCGTCATGATCGTCTGGAGCGGCCCCCCTAGCGTGGGTGTCCTCGAATAGATCATTGAATTAGATTTCGATATTAGGTGCGTCGTTCTCATTAAAGACAACTAATGAGGCTCAGACGATGCCACGCTGTCAATCATAAATCCTGTAAATGGAATTCCCTTCGTATCTAACGAGGATTCCAGCTTTGGCTCAGGTCTTAAATTTGGCTCCACGTTGCCGTTTTTCCTTTAGGATGTAGTAGTAGGCTTTACAGCCGATTGTCCGCAAATGTGATAAATTAGGGACTGTAGGCTGGCCGATATCAGTAGTCAATGCCTCAATTGGAGTTTTATCATGAAGACTCCGTGTAGCAAGACGATTAGTGAGGTAAATGGCAGTTCTCATGATCTCTAGCCATAAGGTCTTAGGATCGTGTGGGTCTTCGTCATCTTCGTCTTCAGCTAAGGCATTAATGAGAGTACGGCACCTATTAAGAATGGTTCGGTTGGCATGCTCGGCCACTCCATCTTGTTTAGGAGTATATGGCACAGTTGGTTTAAGGCGAATGCCCCTTTCTCAACAGAATTGTTTGAATTAGGCCCCCCTATATTTAGTGCCGTTGTTAAGGCGGAGGGATTTAGGATACTTGCCATACTGAGTATGAATGGCAGTGATAAAGTCCTAAATATAGATCTTTGCATCCCCCTTCTTCTGAAATGTTAAGAGCCATTAAGCTCTAGAGGCATCATCTGTCTTAATCATGGCCCAATTAGAGCCATTAAGACCGGTAGGGGTAATTGGACTAAGAAGATCCACATGAAGTTTGTTAAATGCATGCTCACAACGCTGTTGTGGCTGCTTTAATTGAGTACGCACGGCTTTTGAGATGATACACGGTTTGCATGCTGGTTTCTCATTTTTCAGTCCAATGTTAATGCCCTTAGTTATTTAGGCTGTCTTGCGGACGTTCTCAAAGCTAATATGGCCAAGACGACGATGCTAAACCTTAATTGATTGAGCAGCAGCTGTTAGGGCATGGCTAGGTTGTTCTGTCGGGCTAGGAACGACAGTACAAATTCGTATGGCCTTCCGAAGGGGTTGGAATTTGCAGATCTTAGATTTATCATATTCGTGGCGAATCGTTGGGTGAGACCATTAATATATAGCCCCTTTTCCATGATTGTTGGGCTAGACAAGAGATTGACTGCGAGACTTAGCATATGAAATACGTTCTCTAATTTAAGAACAATTGTTGAGTTGTTAGATTGAATGGCAGTGATTGTCACCGTACTGTATCCCTTAGCTCGAGTATTAGAACTAGCTGTTATAATTGTATTTTTAGGATTTGTATTCTCCTTGTATTCGTCAAATAGCGTGCGATCGTTGCACATATGGTGACTAGCTCTAGTGTTAAGGATCTAGTCTGTCGATTTAAGACTTTGGGTATAACGGGCCATTAGGCTAAATGGATTGATCTTTGCATTGGTATTCTAGGATTTCGAATTTGAACTTGTAGGTTTGTCCCATTGTTTCATATATCGCTCTCTCTTTTCTAGGTATTTAATATAGCAATTCGATTCTAGGTGTCCGTTCTTGTTGCAATGGGTGCAGTACTTGTCTGATTGTCCCCTTTTTTGCTAAGTATTCGGCCTCTTTTGAAAGTTTGAATTGCTCTTCTGGTATTAGGGGCGGTTCCCGTACATCGATATGCTGGTTCCGTTCTCATCTTGAGTAGAGATGGCTCTGTTCTCATCGATTAGATCTGCTAGCATTTCCTTAAGCATTTCTTCTGTCGGAATGTTCGTCTTAGTGCTCGCCTTTCTCATGACACTTCTCTAACGTTCGGCCTAAGTAGGAAAAGCATAGGCTACCTGTCTAAGGTAGTTGAGAATATAGTATGAGGGCGGTAGATTCATGCTAGCGTCTGTGATCTTCGTCTTGAGATCTTTGAATAGGGCATTAAATGAGGCAATATCTTTGGATTTGTCATATGAGAGTGACTGAAACTCATGAAGACTTTAGTCTATGAGGAAGAATCCTCTACCTTCGTATCGATCCTCGAGTAGCTTCCACGCAACGGCTGCATTGTTGGTGGATTTGATGGTTCTCATGGCATTGGTGCCACAAGTCTGGTGCAGGATTGTATAGGCTTTAGCATTGCCCTTCCTCCATTTCCCATATTTGGAATTCTTAGTATACACCGTATCCTCGGTAGTAGGCTTCTTGCCATCCCCTTCTCTGAGAGCAAATTGATATACGCTCGTATTTATGAGAGCTTGCTCAACTAGGTTTTTCCATGTTGAATAGTTAGTGCTATCCTTGAGCTTGTCGGATGCGGCCTAGTTTAGGTTGGTCGTTGATTCCAACATTTTGATGCTGTCGATAGATGATATCTCAAATATGAGAATCTTTAGTGGGTTTTCTAGTGATATTTCCGGAGCTTCTCAAAGTGAGAGCGATGCTTAAAGTGAGAACAGTGAGATGTATGTCTTCTGTCTCAAAATGAGGCTTTTGATAGTTTGTGCTAGTGATGCTGCCGGCTTCTCTTCTTTTAAGAGAGTTCTCACTTTTTGTGAGAGTATATGATCACAATGTAGGTGACTGTTGCACCTGGGCTCATAACCTGTTGAACACAGTATTCTGTGAACACTGTGGGCACGGAAGCAAAGATGTGATAAAGCATGTAGAATAAATCTATCTAAACTACGGAATAGGCATCTCTCATATAGAGAGCCTTAATAAAGAAGTGAAGACTATTAAACAGTGTTCCATGCATGGTGGCTTCCATGCATGGTGGCTTCCATGCATGAACACAAACAGAATCTTTGGGTGGCCGTCAGCTATTGGAAGTGAATGCCCGTATTCACGCAACACATTGTTATATTCCATCATTAATCCTTCGTATTGTAGGGCTCTCTACTCCTACACTAATTTAATGTATTGTCGTTTTCTAGTTGTTATAAAGGCCTTTTTAAGTGTAGCCTAAAGCTGCTTGCCGTCTTTATAATTTAGGGATGATAGCATTTGCATTGCCTCTTAGGTGATCATTAGAATCATGAGATTAGCTAGCTCTCTCTTTTGTTAACGGTTGAGCGGCACTTTTAGTCGTTCATCCTCTAGGCAGTGATCATCGATATAGTCCTAGAGTCTTTCATTCTAGGTGCGGATTAGGATGCCTATATTAATGACCCACTAGGGGTAATTTTTCTTCGTCAACTTCAGGGCTGTATTTGCCGTGTTCACCACGGTCACCCCTTTTGAGTTAGACATGGTGATGATGACACTAAGGATTCAATTAATAGATTAAGCTGTTCTCAACTTTGAGAACGAGTGTATTGCTTAAGAATAGAGCAAACGGAAAGTGAGACAGAGTCGTTTAACTAAGCTATTCTCAAAACACAATATGAGAATCAAATTTCTCAAATCTTCATTAAGCATGTGCTGTCTGGGCTCATAACTGTCAAAAGTAGAGCATACGCAGTAGAAAGATGAATAAAAAACTGATTAATTAACTATGCTATGGGCCATCTATTCTAATATAGTTGGCAGTGACAAAGGCTTAAAGAGCCAATGGAATGATGCATGGAATCATCCATGCATAATGCGAAGATTCTCCATGATTCTCATATTCATGAGAATCCTCCGGTGCCTCGTAGGCACCACCCTCTCTATTCAACAGTTTTTACTATATAGTAGCTCGTTTAAATGACAGCTATAAATATAAGAGCTCTATCCATCCAGACCGATAACTCTTATCCTTCCTTATTATCATAAGTGACCACCCGATAGCAGATAGAACCTTCCATCCTCTTGCTTGCAGTTAACATCCAGCTGGAATGCTCACAGTGAACAGTCGTTGTAATGAGCAGTCAATGAGAGAAACAGTTCACACCGAGTAAGGAGTTTGCTCCAATGTTTTATTGACAATTTGATTGAAGTCAGTGAGGCTTTGGACTCCCAATGGTCCTTCGAACCATACGCTCTTACGCCATCATGCGGTCTCAGGCCCCTCGGTCTCAGGCTTCCATATGGTCCCACGACAATCGCGATCTCGGGAGCGGCGCTCTCGAGGCCGTGATTGGCCGTAAGAGCGGCGGGCGTCTGGGTCGCTGGAGCGTAAGAGGACGGGATGACGCAATCCCGGGCACAGACCACACGGCGGGTGTCAGATGGGAGGTTCCCAACGAAAGCTTGAAAGTGGGTCTACTGTTATACACGTGTTCGAGCAGGGGCTTGATCGTTTATGTCGTCAGGCTCCTTCCAAAAGCCGAGCCCACTTGTGCCGCAAGGCTTGTCAACGAACAACTCCCCACCTCAACATCTACAATCACAGGATGCAAGAAGATTCTGCCACGTTCTTGACGAGTGAATACCCATATATGGAGGGCCTCCTCATGGAATGGAAGAGTATCACACACGCTCTCATCTCGGTAGGATATGGCACACAGCTGTACCAAGAGCTGCAAGCCGCTCAAAGCTGTCAATCAAACCATTCCATTGCTATCATAGACGTATCTACGTCAAAACGTCAAACTCACGTTCCATATTATCATAATACTGCAGAGCATGCGGATAATCTACTCGTAGAAGCTACTAATGAAACAGAGATGACCGATTTCGGCTATGTGTCAGACCATGGTGGCTGCGGTAGCACTGACGAGAGTGTCGACGACGACGAAGCCGGCGACATTCCAGATATACCATCAGATCTCCTTACTGATGCTGCTGATCTTTCAGGGCTCTACGGCGACAATGCATTACAGACTTTTGAGGATGTATTCGCCAGAGAAGAGTCACTCCCCTCATTCGACTGCGAGTTCATCTCACGATCTGAACAACCACTCATACATACTTACACACAAACATCCTTCCCGTTGTTACATCCTAGCTCTGAGGAGGAGCAGCCGCTAGATACAGTTTTCAATCTAAGTGCTAACGAGACACATAATCTCTCCAACTAGATGGCCGGCGACACGTCTCAAAACACAAACGAAAACATCCAATCAAGCGAGCAACGATGCGTCACCGAGTCGATGAAGCCTAAACAATTACGCATAAGCGATAAGAAAGACCTGCTTCCTTCCGATATATGTTTAGTCGTTTAGAAACTGGTTAGCACTGCTGCAACTGAATACTTTTTCAATAACTATGTGTCCATTTACGAGGGTGGGATCCCATCATTCCTCAACGGGCCTCTTGTATGCAACAATGCTGCTAAGGATCTATTGATCACTGCTTTCGACAAGGTTCACAATTTATTTGAGGCTAGAAAAACGCAGCGTCTCATGTTACGTATTGCTTATATTCAGCTCGTTCGAGTTATTGATGCTCACAAGGCTACTGCAGCCACAGACCGGCTTAAAGGTCATACTGGGCGACCTGTTGGGCAGGGAGATTCCACTGTTGCTATAGACACTTACCTCCTGCTTAAAGGAAGCTGCCTAGCGCAACCCCCCTCAAGGACGACACTGCATGAGTACTGCCGCAAAGGCAGGCGTTTGGCTTTACTAGGTGGAGAAGCTCCCCTTTCAGTTTTGGTATTCTCGAGCACAGCTGAGACAGTTATGTACGTATTCTACTCCACCATCTCACCTTTCAGGACTTAATACTGCGAAGCCAGAACAATTCCATTAAGGAGGTGACTGTTCGAGCTATAGCAGACCAGATTCGGCAGAGCTTCCCTGAACTAATCAGCACCTTGAATTACCTTGGCCAGCATGCAGGCTTAGCTCCTTCTGCGGCTTACGATATGCTTCACGTAAGAACCAACAAAGAGATCGGCCCACTGTCAGGTACAGTATCTACGGATGTGTTGATGGGGGAGTTGAAGTGAGGAAGAGTAAGGAGAAGGCGTACTCGGAGATGTATTTCCCATTAATCACTTGAATTAATACTTCGTAATCACAGCACCCATCTTCAATTCGATATGAGCACGCCTCAAGAGATGGAACTTCGTCATATTGTTCGCTTGCTTAAGCGCTGAGTGCGGTTGTCAAGGCTACTTAGTCAGTTTATATGCATTTGTGGACATTTAATCGAGCTGTGGGGACGTTTTTACCTTCGGTAATGCAGGTTGGTATAGACCAAAGTGGAGTATAGACCAAAGTGGAGTATAGACCAAGCTTTGGTATAGACCAAGCTTTGGTATAGACCAAAGTGGAGTATAGACCAAAGTGGAGTATAGACCAAAGTGGAGTATAGACCAAAGTGGAGTATAGACCAAAGTGGAGTATAGACCAAAGTGGAGTATAGACCAAGCTTTGGTATAGACCAAGCTTTGGTATAGACCACGCTTCGGTATAGACCAAAGTGGAGTATAGACCAAAGTGGAGTATAGACCAAAGCTCTGTGGGTGAGCAACGCTGCCCTCACAATTTTGATGCCTCTACGATTATCCGGTTGCCCCCCCAGTGTTGTTGTGATGGGACAACCGCGTCTACAACATGTGGGTCTTAAATTTCGACGCGTTATCGCGGTATTAGATGGCCATGGGTGAGCAGGGTGAGCAAAGGCGAGCAGGGTGGGAGGATGAGCAGGGTGAGCAGGGTATGCGGTAGGTGAAAACAGTATAAAGAGCCTAGCTCCTACTACATTACCTCGTCTTCTATCTATAATTTCTATCCATTTTAACTCTAGGCTATCTACTACAATAGAACAGAAACCGCTCACTCTATTTGGTGACTGGACTAACTCTCTCGTCTAAAACATGCGAACCCTTGCAATTATCATGACCTGTTCTTTATTTTGCGATCTCAACACCAGCGGAAACACCTGCAAATTGAGTTAGATTATGTCAAGAGAAGAATACGATGAGCTGAACTTACCCAGAGCCTTCTTGATATCGCCGTAGATGGCGAATTGGCCGGCAGTCAGTCCACCCACCATGAAAAGACGGGTTGGAAGACCAGCAAAGGATCCACGGAGACCAAGCTCGCCCGCAATCTTAATCAGTCGGGAGACGGTGCTCTCTCCGGGCAGGCCCTTGGTCTTGTTGATCTTAGACAGCATGGTATCGGCAGGCTGGGAAACGATAGCGGCAGCGAAACCGGCGAGAAGACCAGATCCCAAGTTGACAGTGGTCTGGGCTCCGCTCGACATGTTAGGCTTGTCGAACATGCCAAAGATGGACTCGGCAATCTTCTCATAGGCAACAAACTTGGTGATTGTGTAAGGAACCCTACATAAATATTAGCTTCAGTTCTGTTGTGCTGTTCACGTCCCACAGCGTGAGAGTAAGGGGGGGCGATCAGCGTACTGTTTGAAGAGAATTGGGCCAAATCCGGAGTAGAAGGCACCAATACCCTCGTTCTTGAGAATCTTTCCGAATCCACCAATCAGACCGTTGGCGAAACCAGGTGTCGAGACAAGACGGATGCGAGTAGCCTCGAGAGGGCAGAGAGCAACAGAGGCGAAGAACTCGGCGGAACCGGCAGACACAGAGTAGACGAGTGCGCGGTTCTCGCGGGCCTTCTCCATACCGAGAATGTCGATAGATCGTTGCTTGAAGAACTCATAACCGCCAAACTTGAACGCTCCCTGCATGAAATATCCAGCACAGGTAGGGCCAAAGCCGGTTGCAAGAGCGCGAACACCTTCCTTTTGGATAACCTGGCGGAAGCTGCTGATCATACCACGGTTGTAAGTGGTAGGGTCCAGCTGGATCCTCGTCTTCACACTATAGGATGAGTGTCAGTGGATGGTGGCTGGGCCAGAGATGATGGAATCGTACACGTCGACTGGAGTAAATGCGCCATGGGTGATGCAACAGCCAAGTGCACCAGCAAGAGCAAACCGAGAGTAAAGATCAATACCCTCCTTTTTCTTTGGCGCGACGCGCTGGACGATTTCGGCAGGAGAGACCGCAGCCATTGTGAAGGTGGTGATGAGCGTACGTGAAGCGACACAAGAAGATGAGCGGTTAAGGAGACAAAGATTGATTGAGTGAACAGGAAACAAGCCATTTTAATTGCCCGCCTCGCACTAATTACGGAGGTACAGGCCTTAAGTTTTCACAGTGGGTCTGGAGAGCGTAGCCATTAGACTAGGATCTTGACATGGGTACGCCAGTTCATGTTTGTACTCTGTGGCCTTTTCATCTCTGTAGTGGTACACTGCGACGAAATGCCAAGTCATTCGTCCTAGGATTGCTCGCCTGGCCCACTGTGAAAACTTAAGGCCTGTACCTTCGTAGACTGGAAGAAAATCCCATCGATCGTATATATCGCTGCGTATGCCGAGGTTATATAGACAACTGGCCTTTTGTCCGCTCATCAAAGCTCACATCAGATTGCTTCGGCCCTCTGATTTGCTGGCACGTCGCGTATCCCCTAAAAGCTACTTTGGTACATACGTAGAAATCTCGGCGCTCGGGATCGGAAGCCATGTGGGTCCTCCGACTGGTCACCGATGCCTCGCCAAGTACTACTCGTATGGCGGCACACCAGTTAAGTATTTACCGTAGTCTTAATACTCTCCCTCCCCCCCTTCCTAAACAAATATTAAACAGCGCGCTTGTTCTGGTCGGGACTCTCAATTATTACAATTTGTATGCCACTATACTCGTGGCATCTTTTGCAGTCACTCGATGTTGCCTGCATTTCAGCTGTAAGGCGAGAGCTTACAGGCGACGAGCTGAAAATTATATGTGAGTGGGTCTTAATCATATTGTCAAGCCTGATTTCATTGCGACATATTATGAAACTCGACAAGAGCCGATTGTTACGTACTCCAACGCCACCAATCTAGCCGCAATTTTCGGGCCTGGAACCCTCAGACTGCGCATAATATTGGAGGAATAGAGCGTTAGACGAAGGCAACTGAGGCCTTTATTCGACGTCGCACACGATCCTGCGCTCAATCAATTGGTCAAGGGCTGTCAGGTGGCGATGCATGATGTCGTTCTTCTCAGAGGAAAATAGAGAATTCCGCACTGAGAGTGAGAGACAGAAGAAGAAGAAGAAGAGAAGAAGAAGACGGAGCGCAGGAGGACTTGTTACAGTTTAGGAAGGTCTTGGTCGCTCCCAAGCAATCCAAGCCAAATAATTGTAGGATATGTAAATCCTCAGAGCATACCGCTTGAACGATATCTACTGACTAGGCTTAGTTCAATTAAAATAGTATAATATTGGTTGGAGGCTTCAGAATGGACACACGGTCCGGTCCGGTCCGACGATTTAGGACCAGATCCAGATCCAGACCATGATCTGGTCTGGGGTCGGTCCGTCCCCCGATTATAGTCGGTTCCCCATAACGGCACACTAGATTGCGTTGATATTACAATTTCACGTGCTATGGCGGGGTGAAATGATTAGCTCGGAGGGATTGTGTCAGCTGACAGGGCGGAATACGTTATGATGTGACAGTGCGGTATTACGTCAGCTGCTGGTGGGGGGAGCTATGAATATAAAATCCACTGGCAGGCTGCGGGCAATCGATGGCACAAATCGCTCGCGCAAATCGCTGGTGTATGTCGCCATATATTTTGTACGTGGTCGATACATGGGTTTATGTTGATGTGCACAAATCCTGGGGCCCCATATTCGATCCACTCACAAAGCTTTTGAAACATTACAGTACCTCCGTAGTATATGTTGGGACTCAATCAGTAACTTTTGTAATTAAGTGCCTCGGTTTAGCTCAAGAGGTGCGACCAGGATGCCAGGGGGACACGATTACGTGGCGCTTTTTAAGGAGGGGTGAGACCGTTGAACTAGGACAAATGGCTAGTTTTGGCCCCCATCGTCGATATTTAAGAATGAAACCCCGCGCCCTCAAGATAGGAACACAGCCGCACTCAATCCGGCTCTGATGATACGTACAAGATGACGATTATCTCTGACCGGCCTCACTCTCGTAAGAAGTTTGAGCAACAACTACCGCCTAAACCTCGTTATCCACCAATAACGGAGACTAGATCTAGTGGTCTTGGATCTTCCACGCTTTGAGTGGTTTATGGACTTATGCAGCAATGGCCCAGGGGGAGACGAAGGATTACGCTAAGTCGCCTGGATACATCTGCGGAATCGCCAAGGTACATCTGCGGCGCCGTTCAGCATGTTGCCTCACGGTGTGTTGCACTTCTTGTGCTCTCCGTCTGCAAAATGTTCTCACAACGACACTCATGCGACCGTTGCCGCCAGCAAAAGGTGCGATGCTTAAAGAATTGGGAATTGCAACCGGCGGGTGGCTGTAGTGGTGAGCATCTTCCCCCATGCGAACGATGTGCAAAGGCGGATGTGCCATGTGTGTATAGCTGTATGTTATTATCAACTTGTGGATAGCTTCCTGCTTGTGATACAAGACTAACATTGTAGCAGCAAGGCAGAATAATGGACAAGGCTCTCATCAGCTACGAGGACGGGAAGCGAATCCCTTATCGCCTAGAAGAAATACACAATACGGTCAGGATCTCACTGGGGTGCTCTCAAGGAGTGATGTTACCGGGTCTGATTTGGCGGATCTGACGATACCAATGCTCGATGCGACTATGCTTAATTTCGACGATGGCGACTTATTCGACCAGAACGGTAACCCCAACTTTACATGCAATGGAGATTACGATGCAAGGACCCAAGAGGATACTCTTACTGGGCAATTGATGTCCCTAAGCACCCGGACCACAGGCGCGATACGCGAACTCGAAGGCACGGGTGGCACTACGCCACTTACAGTAAATTCACCAGTGGTCAATAAAGCATTCGAGGCCGCAAATGCCCTGATCCGCATCGTCAATAGTACCTTGCTATCGAATCACGCATATACTTCCTTGCAACCCCTGGCCCGCGAAGAGGCCGAGCGACAGCAGAACACCGACTACGGTTTGGTCTTCCTAGTCCTTGCAGTTCACCAACACGTCCTAGCCCTCTTTAGGGCTATTTGTGACTCGATCCAACGGTCACTCGGGTCAATAGGCCCTGTGAGCGAGCAGCAACAGCAAGCCTTGCATGGTAACGGAGCGTCTTCTGCACAATTTGTAATGGTGTTGCAACTTGTTATGCACATGATTAACCGTGTTGGTCGAAGTCTTCGAATAGGGAGCCGGGATGCTGGTCGCTCAATCGCTGTCATTCATCCCCACGATTTGACATCGGGGCTCGAGGGCAGAGAGGAAGGTGGTGGCTCCCAATCTGTTGTCGATCTTGCTCGGGAAATGCTCAGAGCACTCCCCAACGAGCATGACAAAATCAAACACGCCATTCAGGGGCTGCAAACTTGCATGGAAGAAAGCATATGATGTTGTTTTTTGAGAAGCTTCTCTCACTTTCGCTGGCTTTGTTCAGTGGTGTGCTGTCACGGCTCTTTGGTCTTTGTCTGCGTGAAGATTTCTGGAAGAGCCTGGAACAATACAATCATGTATGTGTTTCTCAAAGCTTCAAATGCTTCTTAAAGAAGTCAAGCTGCTTGTTAAACAGACCATCCATATCTCCAAACATCCAGTTGAAGTGATCCTTCCCAGGAACGATAGAATGTTCCTTGGGTTCCCCTAGCAAATCAAATGCCTCCTTCTGCCTTGACGCCGGGAAAACCTGGTCTAGCTCGGGTGTTAACATGAAGACAGGCGTAGGGCTGATTTTTGGAAGCAGATGCATGATACTCCAGCCAAGGCCTCGCATGTAGCTCTGGACGGTGGCACGATTCTCTACCGGCAGATTCATGCCCTCCATGGTTGTGAAGAAACCAAGACCAGACACCTGGCCCAACGGCATGATGCCGTCCTCGTCTACAAGTGGCAGGTACATGGGTTCCTCTCCGTCAAGCTGATTGGCGCGGTCAGCCAGGGCAAGTTCGAGGATGGCTTCGTGGCGCTCCGGATCGCCGGTCACGTCGATCATGGGTGCCACGGCCACTACAGCAGCGACCCGCCTGTCTAGAGCCGCTGTCGCGAGCATGATGTTGCCATCGAAACAGAGCCCCCAAAGTACGATTTTTTCCGGATCCACTAGAGGGTTCTTGGAAAGCCACGATACCGAGTCGATGAAATCTTCAACTCGTCGGTGCATGTCGGTCTGCCGCCCAATTCGTAACGTTAGCGGATGCCATCAATGGACGTCTCAAACTCTTAAGACCCAGCAAGGCTCACATCACACCTTGGCTCACCGTCGCTAGAGCCGATGCTGTAAGTGTCGAAGATGAGTGCCGTGAAGCCATGCCTCTGATACCACTCAGCGACGTCGGGAACGACTACGTCTTTTGGCATGTTAAACTATATAACGCATTGTTAGATGATACGAGCTTCTTCATAGCGGCTCAGACATGGATAATAACGTACACCTGCAGAGAGAATGATGGCGGGTCCGCATTTTTCCGACGGGTACAGCCAGCCGCGTAATGTGACCTTGCTGAGGGTCTTGAACTCGATGTCTTGACGGGATGGTGGAGCCATTGCTGGTTCCTCTTGATGTATCGTCTTGCTGAAAATAGTTTAAGGGAAACGTCCCAAGTCAGACCAAACAGTACACTCTTTAACGCTCTGGCAACACTCCATCTTTTATTAGTGACGTTTATCTCGGACTACAATCCTTGTGCAAGCAAACAATGCCGCGACTCGGCGGCCGGCCCGGAGTCGGTGGTAGGTTCCCTACAAATTCGCATCTCCGGCTGGAGACACGGAGAGTTATCGGAAACTCCAGTACCCTCAAGAATAGACATCGGACGTCCTACAGGAGTTTTCCAACTGCTTTGCACTGACACGATTTATGGTCATGTGTAAGGGCCGATTGGTCTTCATGTTTGGCCGATCATCTGATTAAAGCTTCGGAGAGATTTTGGAGACTTTTGCCGGCGCACCGTGAATTCACATTTTTGCCTGAGGAGCTGATCTCTAGCGGCTATTCAAACCGGATGTGTTGCTGACTGAAGCATATCCCTTTGCATTAGTATCTGACGATGAGAATCATGCGGAGAAATAGCCCAATCGAGCTCAGTTGAGATTCTACGTTGCAAATATCAGATGCTTTTCAGACACATATGGACTGGTGAGACAAGGTGTTTTAATTCAACGATAACAGTAGTGTGTATCCCAACACCCAACTGAATATCGATGTTAATCAAGGAGCCTATATAATGTATTTTCCAAACAGCATGCAAGCCTCTTAGCAGACTCAAATGCCTATCTACGACGCTTGCTTTGAGAATAACTGTATCATGAACGCCAAATATATTTTGACACTATCTACTCCGCAAGTAAAGGCACAACCTGCCTCTTCGCCTGGACACCGCGCACGCGCACCTTATTAATATACATAGGAATTTGTGCCAGGCCCCCTTCCAGGACTTCTAGAGGATGACCCCTAATTGCGCCCTCATTTAATAACCTCTCGACCAGCAAAAACATTTTCGATCCGAACACTCTGTGTTCTGGCGTGCTTGGGCGACCATACGTCCCTCCAATTACGACACGTGTTCCCATAATAGTAGGTGCCATCAACCAATCAGAAACCACATCTCTCCGCGTGTATTTTGTGGCGGCATCTATGGCTTCGATGGCAATGTATTTGCCGCCAGAAGAACCGATTGCCTCGTAGCACATTCTCATAGTCGGTGTGTCGGTAACACAATCGAAGACCATTGTCAAATTATTTGCAGTATATTCGCGGATGTCCGCACCGCATGTAGGTGAGTGATAGTCGAAACACGCTGCAGCACCATATGACTCGCATAGTGAATTGTTGATAGGTGAACATGTAACAATGGGTGTATAACCGGCGCTGCAGAGACAAGCGTTAGTGCGGCAATGCTCCCATGTATGTATTATGTGCAACCAAGCATATTGCAACAGAGTGTGACTTTTAACTCACATCTTCAAGAACTGAATTGCCATGGTTCCGGTATCCGTCGCACCCCCTGAGACAAGAATAAACGTTGGAGAGTCTTGATCATCCGAGTCGGGACGCGGCATCGAGAGCTCCAACCCAGGCGCTTGGAACAGAGCCAGACCAGCGGTTGCGACCGCAAGTCCCATTGAGCTTGCTTGTGTCAATGATATATTTTCGGGAACATGACAGGCCAGGTCCTCTGTTGCCAAAGCATACTCCGCAAAGGCGCCTGCCGTTTTGTCCAAAGCATTGAGTCCAAAGGTTACAGCGAAGACACGGTCGCCGGCTTTGAACCGCGTCACACCTTCGCCGACCGCAACAACGATGCCAGCAAAGTCACAACCCCCAATTGCCCCAGGAATATTGGAGTAGTCTACGATTTTTGCGTCGTATGAGCTGACCGCAACCGCATACACGCGACACAACATGTTGCCCGGCTTTGGATGAGGAATGTCGATGTCGTCGGCGAGCCGGTAGCCCCCAGACTCGTCACCAACGAGAGCCTCCATTGTGGTTCTAATCTTCATTTTCGGTATGAGATATATGTTAGCAATGGGTCGTGGCAAGATGCATGTTGTGCATATAAAAGACGATAAACCCGTTGAGAATCTTGTGGCATGTCTTATTATTTTTCTATCTTCCAGACACAGTACATAGTCCAAAAGCTAACTGCTTATTTTGTGATATCAATAAAATGTTACTATTGTTATTGTCTCCGTGATTCGACCCATCCGACCGACAAGACATCGGTGGATGACCGGAGGACCCACATGGCTCCGATTCCGAGGCGCCAAAACCTAGCCGTACTCTAGCGCATCGGAGAATCGCCCCGTTCCGCGTGGAGACACCGCTCCGACATCCACCGGCTTTGGTCCATATGAAAAATGGAGTCAGCGGAGTCAGCGCTAGGACCTGGCGTTAGCGGCTGGTGCATAGTTATTGAGAAAGTACAGAGCCGGCAGTTTTTCTGCAAGCTTGATTGAAGTCAAGCTGATTCGATATATGCATCTCAATTGCGATGCATAGCCTGTTGCTAATATTCCGCTGATCTTAAGTGGAAAAAAATGTGAGCTCCGTAGGCCTGCGCGGGGCTGATGATCGGGCTTTGGGTCTCATCTCAAAAGGCCAGTGTCGGAGCGCTGTTGGGCGTGGGGCCACAACGGACTTGCGGACTTAAGCCGCTCATCGTGCGTCTCGAGTAACCTTGGCGATGAAGCCCCTGTTACGCCCAATAAATTTGTATATCCAAACACTTCTTTGCTACACATGCTTCCACGTCAAATCAGTCGAACTGCACAAGGTCGCCATCAACAAGAGAACGCAAGTCTCATATTAGGCGCAGTGAGCAGTGCCTTACAACCCCAATGTCATCAGCAACTACCCCCTTTCCAGATGGCGACAAGGACAAACAGACTGTAGAGAGTAACGACCAGTTTACTAGCTCGTCTCCGAGTATTGACCTAGAAAAGCCTCAACTCAGTAAAGAAGGCGATGCCGTTGTTGAAGACGGAGCTGCGGCACCACAGGATGTAGGGGAATATGCAACAGGGATGAAGCTTTTTATCATCGTGGTTGCGCTCGTACTTAGTGTTTTCCTCTTTTCTCTTGACCAAGTAGGTCTTTACCACAACAAGCTTCTTCTGGAATAGCATGCTAATGAGCCGTAATACAGACCATTGTTGCGACCGCCATTCCAAGGATCACCGATGAATTTGGTAGTCTCAACGACATCTCGTGGTATGGCTCGGCTTTCTTCATGACGCTTGGAGGGTTCCAGTCTGTGTGGGGTAAAGCATACAAATACTTCCCCCTCAAGATCAGCTTCCTGTTGGCCATATTTATCTTCGAGCTCGGAAGCTTGATTTGCGGTGTGGCACCAAATTCATTGACGCTCATTGTTGGTCGCGCGGTTGCTGGCGTCGGCGCCGCAGGTATCGGGTCTGGAGCGTACACGATCGTCGCCTTTGCTGCTGAGCCCAAGAAAAGAGCTACATATACGGGAATTCTCGGCGCAGCATATGGTGTCGCTGCTGTAGCTGGACCACTTGTTGGTGGAGTTCTTACGGACAAGGCAACCTGGCGATGGTACGTCGAATTCTGTGCTTGTTTTTGTGTCTTTTTATCTGTTCCCGAATCTCTTGTGACTCGAATTGGTCTGACTTGACGACTAGGTGCTTCTATATTAACCTCCCCATTGGTGGTCTGGCGGCTGCTACGATCTTCATTTTCTTTCAAACGCCAAAAGCTGCAAAGCCAGTCGATGCTACAATCCGTGAGAAACTTTTACAAATGGACCCTATGGGTACGGTACTCATCATGGGTGCCGTAATCTCCTTCATCCTCGCTCTTCAATACGGTGGCGTAAGAGAGTCTTGGAACTCTAGTATCGTCGTTGGTCTCCTTGTGGGCTTTGTCCTCATTCTCATAGCCTTTGCAATTCTAGAAATCTGGCAAGGCGAGCGCGCAATGCTAACGCCGCGTCTCTTGCGCAACCGGAACGTTTGGGTAAACGGCTTATATGGCTTTTTCTTTTGTGGAGGATATTTTGTCCCGCTGTATTATCTTCCCATATACTTCCAGAGTATCGACAATGTTAGCCCAATAGCCTCGGGAGTGCGCAACCTGCCACTCATCATCGCATTCAGCATTGGTGCAGTTGTTTCGGGCGGAGCCATATCCAAAACGGGTGTTGCAACTCCACTCTTGACAGCCAGCGCTGTCATTACAACGGTCGCCGCCGGTCTACTATATACTCTTGACATTGGGAGCGGGGCGGGTAAGTGGATTGGATATCAGATCCTGACGGGATTGGGATTCGGCGTGGGGTTCCAAGTCCCAATCATTGTGGTGCAGGCCACTGCCCAGCCAACCGACTTGGCTTCTGTGACTGCAATCACTCTATGTAAGTCCTATTCCCATTCTTTCCGGGAAGTGATGTGTACCTGTAATGCTGACAATGTCCCTGCGCAGTTTTTGAGACTGTCGGCGGCGCATTGCTCGTCGCTTCCGCACAATCTGGATTCGTCAACCAGCTTTTGCGCAAAGTTGTCAGCACCGCGCCTGGAGTTGATCCAGCTCTAGTCGTGGCTACTGGAGCCACTGATTTGCATAAAATATTTTCAGGAGACGAACTGAGTGGCATCCTTGTCGCATATATGGCTGGCATCAAGGTTGCATTCGCCATCACTATTGGGGCCGTGGGCATCGCTATCCCGATAAGCCTGCTCAGCAAGTGGGAAAGGATCAACCAGGAGAAACCCAGTGCGGAAGAGCACATTGATTGATTTGAAAAATGTAATAATGTTGTTCTTATAATATTGCTGGAATTGGTTGATAAGTGAGACCGTGGCCATCAAGAAAAAGAGGCGGTAATTCCCAATTGTACGACTCGTGTGTTTCTCAAAATGCTGAATCCACTCGTATCCAATTTCATTTGTTGTCCACCCATTTTCACTTAATGTAATCACCCAATCTCGCGGGAGGCCAGAGTTTTTATACAAAGCCGATAAGTGGTTTTGCCCTTTAAGTATGATCAATGGAGGAATTGCCCCGCCAGAAGAATTGATGCCTTGTATTATAGAGACCCATTCTCGATTCCCTAGCTGTGCAGTCTTTGGCCGACTTCTCCATTTAGAACTTGTAACTACCTTAGCAGTAGCAATAACTCTCATAAGAAACCTTGCTTCGTCAAAATTGTGTATGTCCTCCTCCACGATTCAATATTTAGCAACTATGTCTGGTACAAGCCTAAATCAGGCTCCCAGTATTACTGGATCTTCGCCTTGAGCTATTAGAACACGTCACACGGTTCACGCAACACAATTTTACGAACATAACATGGTATCTACAATGTAACAATTTAATATTTACTAAAACCTGTTGGTGTCAATCTATCTATCGATTTCTTCTATTTCTTGCCCGGGCCTTTCCTCAATACAGGCGACACAAATACTTCGCTATGACCAACGAACGTAGCCTCGACAGCCTTGGGCATACCCATGGCTATGGCCCTCTTCATCCACTCGGCTGTCGGTAGAACATCGACGTTGGTCCCGAGTCTCTCTCGGTACATGCCCGCGAGGTCCGACAGCCAGTAGCTGTTCTCGCCGCAGTAGTTGTGTACGGCAAATGATTCAAGGGAATCGTGACTCCATGCCGTCGCCACAAAATCTGGCACCACCTGGCTAACGTCAATGACATCAAGCTGACCAACCCACAGACGGGGATCCAAAGCCGGTACGGCCCGCATCTTAGTACAATAACGATCTAGGGCTACTAATGGGATCTCTTCGGGCGCGTCAGGACCCAAGATGTTGGGGAAGCGGTGCACAACCGTTGGAGGGCCTTCCACGTTTTCAAGCAGCATCTCGCCCACCCATTTGCTGGCAGCGTAACCTAAGGCGCTTTTCATCAACGATTCAACATCCCCTGGAGGAGAGATACTCGATGGCGGCACCTCTGCTAGTTCAGGAGTTCCCTTCTGAAGCATGGCCACCGAAGACGACGAGACAAAGTGAACGGGGATGTTACGTGGCGTTGCCATGGCAAGGAGTGTCTGCGTTGAGACAACGTTGGCAGCTCGCATTGCTTCGTACGACTTAAGATGGTTGACGTCGGCACCTAGGTGGATAATCACGTCGGCTGTTTGGCTGAGGCGCCTGAAGTCGCCAGCTGAGAGTCCCAGCTGCGGCTTGGCTAAATTGCCCTGGTACTCGCGGATTTTGACGTCTTGGACCCGGACGTGACGCGAGCGAATACAAAGACAATGTATCTCAGCAACACTCGCATCGGCGGCGAGGTGGCGAAGCAAATGAGTGCCCAGGAAACCCGTACACCCCGTGATAACGACGCGGCGTGCATCGCTCCGAAGCGCCTCGACGTTCGTCGTCGAATCGGTACCTCGCGGAATGAGGCCACGAATTCCGCCGATGAGCTCTGCCACCTCCTTGGTCCAGTCCTTTTCTGGGTCGCGACGAGGTTCGGTATCCTTGACCTCTGTCTGAGACGGGCCCGCACGAAGCTTTCTCCAGCCAGCCAGTGCATCCTCGCAAACTCGTGACAGAGAGTGGTTTGTCGACATGAGTTTCAATACCGGCACATCCACCCCCAGTTCTTTGAGGAACCACTCGCGAATGCGAACTGATACCAGCGAATCAACGCCATGGTCAACCGCTGGAACGTCGACAGCTATCTGAGCCGGATCAAGCTGGAGCATGTTGCCCAACGCTACTGTAAAGCACTTCACCAAAATTGTCAAGCACTGCTTTGGATCCTCAGCTGCTGCCAGTTGAGTCTCGACTCTTGCGTTGCCCTCGACTTCTTTTGTATCTGTGTCTTCTTGCACGTTACCCTGTACGAGATAGCATGAGAGCCGCGGGTCTTCATGCCACGCATCCGGGAATGTTGTCTTTATGGCAGTGATGAGCTCGGATGGCTGACCCGAGTTCGGTCGGCCGCACACAATGGCCTCCGCCAACATGTCGTGCAGGTCCGTCTCGGCCTGTCTTCCCAATTGTGGGAGAAGAGACCTCTCAATAGCATCGAGATGCTGATTTTGTGATCGGAAAATGTAGCCCAACCCCGTCAAGAAGCCGATTGCAATAACAGAGCCAGCTAAACCACGGGCATGTCGCTGTCGCACAAGACTAGACATGAAATGGTTCGCCGCGCTATACGCGGACTGGCCAATGATTCCTACTAGCGACGTCGCCGACGAAAGAACAATGAAGAAATCCAATGCTTCATCGTTTTCGCCAAAAATTTCGTCAAGGTTCTGAGTTCCTGCAACCTTTGGCGCCAGTACCGCTTCAAAATCGTCCCAAGACATGTGGGCGAAAAGGCGGTCTCGAAGCACCATGGCGCCATTGATGACACCTCCAATGGGCGGCATGGTTGACCTGATATTGGCACATGCTTCTCTTAAGGCTTCCTTACTCGTCACATTGACCTTCACCGCGCATAGATTGGCTCCTTTCTGGGACATGAATTCGATAACACCCTCTGGAACCCTGGGATTTCGACTGCCCAGCACCACATTTCGAGCTCCATGCTCTACCATCCACGCAGCAACGGAGATGCCAACATCTCCCGTCATCCCAAAAAGGATATATGTCTTGTTGGCGGCAAACAACCCACTTTGGTCGAGAGCTCTAACGGTCGTGGTGACACTCTCAGCAGTGCGCCAGTCAATGACAGCCCCTGGACTCAACCCCTTGACTCTCTCTCCTCTTAGATGGTCGATGGACATAACCTGGTTTAGGTGACCAGCGCTCTTGACTTTATTCTTGTCCATAACTTGGGCTAGCTCACGCAGCTTCTCATATTTTATCTGAATTGTCAAATCATCGGCTTCAATCACTTTCGTAGAAGGTGGCAGGGTATCACGCATCAGCGTCGAAAGATCCTTATTTCGCGCGGCTTCCAGATTGATCAAGGTTTTCACAGGTCTTGGGACAAGTGACTGCAGGTCTCGCCCACTGATATATGGATGGATGAAACCCTGATCCCGAGCGCTTGCGATATCCGATGTCGTCAAGAACACAGAGACACCTGTATTGTGAGCAGTACGAATGATAGCCTGCTTGGCATAGTTAGGGGCGCCGTGAATCCAAACGGGCCCCCCTGAGTTATCGAGAAGAGATGAAGCCATTGCCTGTACTATGAGATGGTGCAGCTGTTCAGCATCTGATTCTTCGTTGTCTGATGCGGCGTTATTGCGTCCACGGTACAAGACATGATCTTCAACGACCGTGACCGTGGAGCGATTTGAGTCCGAAAAGCCCATGACTTTGTCTCCGGATTCTACATCGCGACCAATCCAAAAGTACACCGGCATTGAGCGATCAGGAGTGACTAGTCCGTTATAAGTAAAAGCATGTATGGTTGATGCTGTGACCTGCACACGTATCTCGCCTGATTTAGAATCACCGACGTGACAATCAAACAGCTCCAAGGCTCCATCTTGTTCAGTTACTTCGACGCTAGCGTCGGGGAGTCCAAGGCTGGTAATCTGGGTGAGCTGTCGGTTCTTTGCGCTGGACCGGCGATTCAAGCTGTCCAGAGGCAGCACTCGGGGTACGTAGAATGCCCCGTCTCTTAATGCAAGATGAGGTTCGTGCGTCCAGAGGATATCATCTGAATCGGATTGATCTGTCGCGCTGAGTCGAAGAAGAAGAGTTGCTAGCAACTCTGGTGTAAGTGATGCAGGCTCTTCCACATCGAGAAACTGAAGCCTCAGGTCACTGCATTCGGCCAGAAGCGTTCGTCCTAGTCCGACCGTTACGTTTGCCATGGGATTTTTGCCGGAAACCGCCCCCGACATTACCCACAGAACAATACTTGCGTTGCGGAAGATAGTCTGTATAGCTTGGAATGTTGCCTCTGTCATGCCTCCAAATATTGGGTTGTCTAGATCGCATAGGCAGAGCACTACTGCTCCGCTCGGAACTTCGATACCTTCGAGCTCGCGCAGGTAGGATGAGCCGTGAGAAGCAAGGATTTCCTGCGACCTGGTTCCAAGTCCGGACTCATTACCGCCAACAACAAGTACCGGCCCTCTCGACGTCAATGCTTGCCGTGAAAGGTCAGAAAGCGGCTCGTGAAGTAGCTGGACTGTCTCGTCCATTGCCTGAGACATGATTACGGAACAATAAGAAGGCGTTGAGCTTGCGGTAACTCCTGAAAACCCGGTCGCTTTCAATAACGTGTCCCACTCGTTACTACTGATTGTAGGAGCCCAGACTCGTCCCTCATCTGCGCCTAGAAACCACCCAGGGAGCGTGCCCATGATCAATTGCATGGGAAGATGGTCGCGTGTGATCTCTAATAAGACCAAGTAGCCGCCGGGTCGAAGCAAGCGGCGACAGTGACGCAGCGTTTCTTGCAGACTTCGAGTCGCGTGCAGACAATTAGAGGCGATTACCATGTCAAAAGAACCTTCATCGAAGCCTTGATCCATGGGGTCCTTTTCAATATTCAGCGTTTTGAATTTCAGTTTTCCGCCGTGTTGGCTGAATTTTGCCTTTGCAGGCTCGAAAAAGCCGGCTGAGATGTCAGTATAAGTGAATGATGAATATTGATCGCCCAAAGCCGACAGAACCGTTCGAGTAGTACCGCCCGTTCCAGCACCAATCTCGATTACTTTCATGCGCGGGTAGCGGTGCGCGATCTGCTTTACCAGAAGCCCAAAGTCAAGATTAGCATCAGCGACTCCAGTGCCCTCAACGTACAGACGGTCTAACATGTCGTCTGTCAATAGCACCTGTAGGGCAGGCTTCGTCCCGCGGGCGATGGCAGGCAGATTTTTCCCCACGGCATGTAGTAATTGCATATCGTTGTTACGCGATGTCAAGTAACTGGCGCTCCATCGTTCGACATCCTCTAGAGTGTCGTTTACCCACTCTGCTTCAACATCAGGACGTTGACCTGCCTCGATCTGGGGAAACAGATGATCTCTAACCCACTTCATCATGTGTCGTCGATGCTTGCTCATTAACATCAGCTCAGAGGGCTTAATCTGGTCACGAAGCCTGCGTAGATAGAAATAAGCTGTGCGTGTCAATAGCTTTTCAAATGCCACAGCCTCTGGAGAAAGCTTGGTCATTTGCATGGGCTCGATGCCATGGATTGCGTCGCGCGCCCAAGTTTCGCTTGCGTACAGCCATCGGTCTTTACTCTGGTTCAGGGCAGTCCAATGCACTCCACGCATTTGTACTTCGACACTCGAATCTCTGGCGTTGAACACCTCTACGTCACCCTTGAGTAACATCGCTTCTATCGATGTCAAAACGCTATCTGCCATTAAAAGGCCTGTGGATGCTGATGATATTTTGATGCGGACGCAGTCAATGCGCGTGGGGAGATACACTGTCCCCAGTCGGCCGTCCTCCGGGAAAGAAAACGCAGCCAAGACCCCCTGAATAGCAGTATCCAGAACTACAGGATGGGTAGCTGCACGGATCGATGTTGACTCTGGAGGCACTGGGAGGGATACGACCGCGTGGTTGAGACGGCGGTCCACAGTGGTTGCTTTGAAAGGCTCAGAGTAGTTGTATCCTACTTTGGACAGATAAGAGTAGAACTGGTCCATGTCCAGGGTATTCATGGGAAGCAGTGGTTGGTTGCGACAGGGTAGAGAATTGTTGTTAGGTTCACCAAGCCAAAGTCGTACGCCAGCTGTGAAATGAGCCGTGAGTCCATTCAGAGGGCTGTCCAACTTGGCTAAGTTGACGTTCCCACTATAACAAGCCACTTTCGCGGTGAGGCAATCGTCGGACTGGCTCGTAACACTTACGGTGAAAAGAACCTCGAGACCTGGGGAATCTTCTTGTAGACCCATGGCGCGCACGATTTCAACATCATGCAACTCGACGAGGCGCAGCGCTGTCTGATCGTCCACGAGTCGTATGGCAGCCTCGTACGCCATTGTGAGATATCCTGTGGCAGGAAAAAGAATTTCACCTTGAATGTTATGACCGGTCACCCATGGGAGCTCGCTCAGCCTAAAAACCTGGCGCCAATGGACTTCCCGTCTGCCATTTTCGCCTAACGTCACAGGGTGGCCGAGAAGCTCGTGTCGTGGCTGGTTTTGAGAGCGGAAGATGCGAGAAGCCCTAGACTCACGCCAGATGAGGCTATCATGATCCCACGGATAAGTTGGCAAATTCTTGATAATGCTGGACTCCTCTGAACCAGCCTGTGGTAAAGCCCGATGCATACCATCGAACGTGATAATAGGATGTTGAGATGGGAAAGACGTCCAGACAACTCCTAGACCATCGGCAAATGCTTCAACTGCACTCTCTCCACGTTTCAAAGTGCCACAATACGGAACGACTACCCCAGTCAACGATTTGATAACCTCTGAGCTTGGTCCTTTGAGAGCTGGGTGCGGTCCAACCTCGAGTGCGAGGTCAAAGACGAAGGGTTCTTCGGAAACGGCTCGGTACACTGCTTGAGAGAATTGTACTGTGTTAGTCAGATTGTCGACCCAGTACTGCCCCTCGAGTAGTTCCATCCCATATTTGCTGGCAAAAGAGCGACTGCGACCATTTAAGCCCCAAACACTTGAGTACCAAGCGCATCTCCTCGGCCCCCTGAGAGCTCTGATACCACACTTGCGTACTGATTCTAAATAGGGTGCGGCGCAGGGCTGCATATGGTGTGAATGATATGCTGTGTCTACAGCCAGTACGCGGGTAAAGGTCTTATCTCGATCTAACCGCTCTTTGGCTTCATCGATGGCATCCGCATCCCCTGCCAGCGTGCAGCTGGTGGGAGAATTGCTGGCGGCCACTTTGAGAGTGGGACCAAATTCGTTGCAGAATGCGGATGCTTGTTCCAAACCCATTCCTACAGCCATCATTTTACCGCGCTTTTCGTCCGGACCCTTGGCTAAGTATGAATGAAACCCTCTGTAATAAGCAATGCGAATTGCGTCTTGGGCATCCAGGTAACCCGCAGCATAGGCACAGGCAATTTCTCCAGAAGAATGGCCAACAACGGCAGCAAATTCAACACCGATTACGTGAAGTACATCTACCAGAGCGATCTGGAGAGCAGTACACAATGGTTGCGAGATAGCGGCTATGCCGACACGAGACATCGATTTGGGCAACGAAAGCTCGTCGATAAGAGTCCAATCAGGACGATCGCCGTCAGGAAGCGTATCGAGACTACGCTGTAACCGATCCATGGTTGTACGGAATACAGGCGACGCATCGTAAAGTTCCCTGCCCATAGTAGCCCACTGCGCTCCTTGCCCAGTGAAGACACCAAGAATCCGCGGCGGTAAGGATTCGGGAATGGCTGCGATACGTGAGGTATTTTTGAGAATTTCCGTCCGTGCTTCAAGCTTGTCGGCAAGCTGAGCAGTAGACGTGGCTGCAAAGGCGGCCCTGAATAAGAAATCGGTCCTCTGGAACATGGTGCGTGAAAGTCGACCAAGATCCGTGTCAGGATGCTCTCTAAGGTAATTAGCCAGAGATGCAGCCTTTCCAGCCAAAGCTTTAGCTGAGTTGGCGGACAGTACGACAAGGCCACCTTGGGCTGGTTTAGATGGACGGTGGTCATGTTTTCCATCCCAACTTTCAATAATGGCGTGGGCATTGGTTCCACCAAAGCCGAAACTGTTCACACTGACGCGGCGAGGCTGCCCGTTCGGGACACTAGGCCATGGAGTTAATGTCGTTGGGACGCGAAGTTTGTCGTAGAACGGTCGAATCTTGGGGTTCAGATCTCGGAAATGGAGATTGGCGGGGATTTGGCCATTCTGAACCGCCAACGACGCCTTTAGTACTCCAGCGAGGCCCGCAGTGCCTTCGGTATGCCCAAGGACTGTTTTGATCGACCCAACCAAGAGTTGTTCCTGGTCGTCATCCTGTTCCGAACTGTGAGAGAAGAAGGCTTCATGTATGGCTCGTGCCTCAATAGCTACGCAAGTTAGGATATTATTTTAACAGACGATGGTGGGCTATGTCGAGTGTTAACTTACGATCTCCCGCCGGTGTGCCGGTACCATGAGCCTCGAAGTACTGTGGGCGATCGCGTGCGCTTGTCGCGTCAAGTCCGCACCTTTTATATGTGTCCCGAATAAGCTGAGCCTGCGCTCTTGCGCTCGGCATGGTGATACCTATGGTGTGGTCAGCATAATGTGGCCACGAATGGGGAATAAAAAATCAACCTGGCGTTCGTCCATCCGAGTTCACACCCGTTTCACGGATGATACATTCAATATGGTCGCCGTCAGCGAGGGCTTGACTAAGAGTCTTGAGAATAACGGAAGCAAAGCCCTCGCCCCGTGTATAGCCATCGGCAGATGAATCCCACATATAAGATCGTCCGTTTGGGGACAGCATGTTTAACTTGAAATTTGCTGGTCAGCTCAAATAGTGTTTGTGATGTCATGACATAGCATACGTTTGATAGAGCAATGAATGGCTCGGGTCCAAGAATAAGGTTGGCCCCTGCCGCAACAGCCATGGTCACATCTCCATTTCGTAGTGCAAGGACTGCTTGATGTAAGGCCACGAGAGACGAAGAGCAAGCAGTGTCGCATGCAACAGAAGGACCTCTCCAGTCAAAGAAGTAAGAAAGGCGATTGGCGAGGATGGACATGTGAGTACCCGTTGCATGGTATTGTGGTAGACTGTCGAGGCCACGCATGGCAGCAAATTGGTAGTCGAAGCTCATAACCCCCACAAAGACCCCAGTCGATGATCCTTGAAGCTTTGGTATCGAGTAGCCTGCCGATTCGACGCCCTCGTATACCGTTTCGAGAAGGCACCGTTGCTGAGGATCCATTGCCTCGGCCTCCTTTGGACTGATGTTGAAGAAGTCGCGGTCGAAGGCTCGCGGGTCATCTTGTAGAAGATACGCTTTCGTTGCATTTGAGCTCTATAGATAAGTTAGTAATTGAACCGACGTTCGCGATTCGAAGTGGTGGTTAGTAGTGTCTTACCCCATGATGTTGGCTGTCTTTGTGATAAAATCCTTTCGTATCGAAGCGACTGGAGGGAATCTCTTGCACGATATCTTGTGGATTCTTGAGAAGGTTCCAGAGCTCAGACGGGGAATCTGCACCACCAGGAAAGCGACACGAGCTTCCAACGACCGCGATTGGCTCCGGTATCGAACTGATGCTGGGTTCCAGATAATCACCCATGATTAAGGTCTCAAAGAACTCAATCAGAGTCCGATGAGTTTTGGAAATCTAGAAGACTTGGGCTTTTTAGTCTTTCAGATATGGTAAAACTGCATTGCTCCGACATGTCGGTTGCTATGCCACCCAAATCTTAGATAGCACAAGCTCCGCCTCCGCCAATTGATCGCCGATTGGATCCGAGCGGTCCCAGACCCTGGCTTTTCCATATTATCGGTGCTGCTTGCGGAAGGATGAAAAGGCAATGCCGAGTCAGACGGAGTTGCGAGTCGGGCATGAGGATCCCAACAAGTGGCTCGTTTCCCAAGTCTTTCTCTTTCCATCTGCAAGACATTGTCTTCGCTACGCTAGCCCTATTTTTATAGAGGTGTATACGTGTAGAGAATATCCCAATCACTCAGTCCACTAGGATTCTCAAATTTTCTCATATTCCGATTCTCTAACCTCGAGTACGTGTTCGAACATCTATCGGCTACCGTGAGCCCACTTATATATTCAACTCAATCGCAACTTCTCGTTTTTGCCAGATCAAACTTTGAGCTACCATGGCAGAAGCGGCGCCCGACTCCAAATACCTCATTGAGCAGCTTAAATTGCTGGTTCAAAACCCAGACTCTCTGAGCCATGGGGACAACGAAGCGCAGCGTCTAGAGGTTCAACGCCTTGCTCGTCTCGCTTCGGTCGCCTTAGAAACACCACCCGAGACCACGGAACGCGTTATATTCGCATACCTTCCCCTCGTCATTGCGCGCATCAGCAATGACTACGGCATTCTCGCCGCCCTGGTCAAAGGCAGCGAAGCCAACCCTGTGGCTTTGTCTGAACTTGTTAAAGTCAGTGGTTTGGATATATCCCTTGTCAGCTCCATCATGGATTACCAGAGCTACGAGGGCTCAGCAATCGAGCCTCGTCAGGGCTTTTATGCGCCGACAAAGCTCACCCGCAATATGACCGATCCATCATTCATACACTCATCCACCACTTTTCATGATATGGTCGGACCCGGCTTCGGCGCACTTCATCGCCTTCTCAAAAACGGACCCGATCAAGCTGGTCAGAAGACGGCGTTCCAGGTCGGTCATCACACCACAGGCAGTTTCTACGATTGGGTCGAATCTCGTCCAGATGTGCACGAAGCATTTTACGGTTACATGGCAGGGTTGCACTCCATCATGGCGAGATGGATTAACTCAGTCAACTTTGATGAGGATTTCGCGCGCAACGCCACCGAGAACGACGTGGTTTTCGTCGACGTAGGAGGTGGCGACGGTGGCCAGTGCCTCGAAGTTCAAAAAGCGCACAAGCTCGGCGGGAAAATCATCCTCCAGGACCGTGCCGTCGTCATCGAGAAGGCTACCAAGGCGAAGGAGGCTGGCATAGAGACCATGGTGCACGACTTCTTCACTGAGCAGCCGGTGAAGGGAGCGCGGGTCTATTGTATCCAATTTTGTCTCCTTAACTGGAACGATGAGGACTGTGTGCGAATTCTCGCAGCCCAGACTCCCGCCATGAGACCCGACAGCGTTTTGCTCATTTCAGACTACGTGCAAGGTCTGAGATGGGAGAACGAGGGCGGACCTCTAGAGCCAGATTTGTTCACGCCAGCTGTAGCTCTCTCCTCGCATATCTGCCACGGAGCAAGAGGCAGATCTCGCGCAGACTACCGTGGACTGTTGGAGCGCGCTGGCCTGGAGCTGAAAGAGCTCAAGGCGCTGACCAGCTTCGGTCAGGCACTGCTCATAGCCAAGAAACCATAGATGAAAGTGAAATATGACCCTTTTGCATCTACTCAGTTAGGCTCGTTCGATGTGACTGCAATGATTCTCCAAAACGTCTTCAGAATGCAATGTGTAAGACTGGCAAGACTAGTTTGAGCTAGTGTGGGTCATGGGAACCCGACCCCATCGGGGGCCCGACCCCTGACCGGCCCTTTGTGGGTCCAGTCCCAAATCTTCGGACCGGACCGTACTCCGGCCAAAGCCTCCAAGCCACGGTCCCCAAATAGACTGCCAAGAAAGCGTCCCATATGAAAAGGATGTACAACTACACCTATTTATCTACAAAGGGTACTTTATTATATAACCTTAATATATTATAGTATGCAAAATAAATCGTATAGTAAAGTACCTTTCCTTATAAAAATAAGCGTAGGAGTACATCCTGTTTATATAGAACACTATTGGGGGACCGCACTGGTCAAGGCGATTTGCTCTAGATTCTAACTGTAGTTTTGAAACCAGTGGTCCCCTATGACGCACACTAGTTTGAGACATGGCTTGTACAACTGTATTTAAACGTGCTGGTATTTGATAAAGTCATGTGAAACTGTTGCAAATGATTTTAAGAGCCTACTCTGCCGGGTACTCAATGATTGCAGTCGAAAGGGTAAGCACGCTATGACCGCTATTCGAGGGAAACCAACCCAGATATTGCTCATGCCTGTGTGCAATGCATGTTTGTACCGCCGTTGGCGTGAGTTAGCTGCACGGACAAAACCGGTCGGAGGCCCGACCGGAGAATTTGAGCAAGTCTCCGAAACCTTGATTTCCTGGACCCACCATTGCCGGCTGACGTTATCGGAAGGAAGGCTGCTCACGGAGCCGATCCCCAAGAAGCTGATACTGTAGAGTGGTCCTAGCCGGGATTATTATGCATATGATTTGACTGCAAACATGCTTCAATAAAATCCAGCATTGTGCATGGTTATTGCCAATTATCAAAGATTGCAAACTACTCTTGGATTTTGGTAGGCAATTAACACGTAGGTTTTTTTCGAGAAAATTCTCCCTACCAGAAAATCCAACTGCACTGTTCATCGATCGCAGTATCATTATGGCTGAAAATCGAAAGGACGTGGAGTTCAAGACGATAGATGGACTGACTCTACGCGGGTGCCTGTTTTCAGGTCCCAAGGGTGGCCCTGCTATAATCGTCAACGGTGCCGTAAGACTACCTTTGATACATACCCACTTCAATGAGACTCGCGAGACGGACGAGACAAATGTGTGTATATCCACGACTAATGTTCTTATTAGTTCAATTGCCCAAAAGAGATCTTTGCAGCTGAAGTTGCGGAATGGTTTGGACGACATGGCTTAACGGCTCTTGTTTACGATGCCCGTACTCTAGGTCTGAGTGACGGCCTGCCTCGAAACGATCTGGACCCGCAGAAGATGGCCGAAGACAATCACGATGCTGTCACAGTAAGGCTTATGCTATCTTCTGCTGTGAGCACCCTGAAACCCAAGATGCTAAGAGTAATATAGTTCCTACAGAATGAGGGCTGGGTTGACCCAAAACGCATAGCCGTATGGGGGTTTTTTTATAGCTCCGGTATAGCACTCGAGGCAGCGGCATTTGATAAGCGCGTCGCTGCAGTTATCGCTCAGGGCCTGATGCCCGACTGGTGTATTAACCCGGCAGACCAAGAAGAGATCGTTGCTCGCGCTATTGAGGATCGAGCGAACCAGCTCCGTGGCAGCGAACCTGAGTACATTCCACTGGTCAATGAGAAGGGCGAGCACGTATTGCTGTTCAAGTATCTAGTCGACCTTACAGCTGAGCAAAAGGCAGCTCTACCTGCTTGGGTTGATAATGCGAAGAAGCTTGCACCGACTTTCAATGGTCGCATGACGGTTCAGAGCTTCTATCGCCATGCAAAGTGGAAGCCAATGCATATATTTGCATCCGTTAGCCCCACTCCCGTCATGATATTGACACCTGAGAACGACGAAATCGTGTCGCCGGACTTGCAGCGAGAGATATTTGAAAGTCTGCAGTCGAAGCAGAAAAAGCATGAAATCGTCAAGGATAAAGGACATGCAAACTTTCTGGCAAACGTCAAACTTGATGATCTGTTGGCGGGGCAGCTAGCTTTTCTGAAGGAAGTTCTAAACTTCTAATTATGTATTGCTTCATTTAGCGGCGGGCAGGATCGTGTTCGATAAAATTAAACGAGATTCACCCCCGATATCCTGCTCCAGAACTACATTGACATCATCCATTGGTATTATTTTGACTCCCGTGAATGTTTTTCTCCCACTCTGCAACTTGTATGACAACGTTGATTTTGCTATCCAACGAAGTATCAGGAATTTGATTACCAGAACCACCGAACATTCCGACGCCTTGTCTCCTGTCCGTCGTGATATCATCCACTAATTGTGCTGCCTTAGACTGGATAGTATGGAGCGTGCCCTGCCGCCTAGCCTAGGCCTACAAAGAGATCGGGATAATCTACTTCCATCTCTTGAAGCTCTTGCACTTTTTCGCACGGTAGAATGTTTCCTAGATTCCTATTGCGGAGCGGCGAATGTTTCCATCCGTACCAAGCCTCCGACTCGGCGGCTACCGAGTCGGAGGCGGCTCGGTACCGATAGAATGCAAGTAATCATGAGACTTCCGATCGTTACACCTAACAAACATATCAGATATAACACAAATCGACAACTATATATCGACGAGAAATGTTTAGAAACAATCCCTAGCGATCCCTAGCTTCGTTGTCTCGCTACGCTACCTCGCCCACTATGGCTTCCTCATCGACCGGTAAATCAGTGGCCATCATCGGTGCTGGCCTCGGAGGACTTACACTTTCTCTTATTCTCAAACAACATGGCTACAATCCGAAATTCTACGAACTTCGAGACCCGGCCTATGATTTGGGCGGTGCTATCATGCTCCAGCCCAACGCTCTGCGCGTCCTAGACGCCCTCGGTGTATACGCCCGCGTCAAGTCCAAGGGGTTCGGCGCTCAGATCATCACATTTCTGACTGATCCCGACCTTGAATACACGGGCGAGTACTGGTTTGGGCGCGAGGATATATACGGGTACGATGCCATACGTCTGTCAAGAAACGTTTTGATTTCCGAATTGAGAAACTTGGTGAAGGAAGCTGGCATGGAGATCCACTACGAGCGAAGATTTTCCAAGGTCGTTTCCGAGGATGACTCTGGCGTAGTTTTTGAATTCGCCGATGGTTCTCAGGAGAAAGCTGACTTGCTGATTGGCGCCGACGGCGTACACTCCAAAGTCCGATCGTACATGTATCCCGACGTCCATCCCACATACTCCGGTGTCTTTGGTATAACATATGCATTTCCCACCGCCAATCTTGATCTATTGACCAAGGAGTTCCCGCTTCCAGCATCCCTGCAAAACAAATTAGGCTCTTTCATTATGGCACCACAGAACGATGGTGGGCACGAGATGTTTGCAGGGCGTCAGTACAGGCATCCCGGTCAAGATCGAGCGGCGTGGGACGCCTTGGCGAGCGACAAGGAAAAGTTGATGGATATGATTCAGGGTGACACAGAACAATGGTCCCCACTCATTCAGTCCGTACAAGCTCAAGTCAGGAGCCCAGAAGCCCATTCCATCTCAGTCTGGCAATTCGACAGCGTCCCAAAAATGGACCGCTGGTTCTCATCGACTGGTAGAGTCATTATGCTCGGAGACGCAGCGCATGGCATTCCACCGTCCATAGGACAGGGCGCCAACCAAGCCTTTGAGGACGGATACAGTCTTGGGTTGCTGTTGGCAAATTCCGACGGCAGAGTCGGATTGACGGATGCGTTGAGGGCTTGGAACGATTATCGGCAAACGAGGATGGATAAGGTACTGAACTTGACGCTTCGGGTGCTCTCAATGAGGATGTCCACCGAGGAGAAAGCGAAAATACCTGAAGAGTTGAGATGGGATGATGATGGAAGCGAAGGCGGCAAGAATCTGCTTTCGTGGTTATATATTATCGATATCAAGAGCGATGTTAAGCAGTTATTAGAGTCGCTAGGTGTAGTAGAAAACTAACCTGGAGTTATGTCAACGATCCTAAACTCCGCGGCAGTCAGCCCGTATAAATAGGGTGCAAAGCACTCGCTCATTTGCTTGTGGCATAGGATATGGATGAAAGGGAGATTATTGGTCTGTAAAGGTGTCAATCAATGTCTACTGCTTCGCCTCGCCCCGTCCATCCCATTCACTTTGCTCCCCCTCCCCCACCCGATAGGAGGCGTGCGCCCCCCCTTTTTCGTTACTGCCACATCTCGTTCTCTTTTATAGTACAGTCGAGCCCCGCCAAGACGATTCTCACTTAACCGATAATTTCAGTATTGCGATATTATTTTCTGTCCCAATTCATTTTCCCATACAAACCCCGATATTCATGATATCAGTAGATTCCAACCAAATTATCGTCTTATTTCTATTAGTTACATCATCTCAGCCATGAAGAAGAAGGCAGTCTCCATAGAGCAGCGACGAGCACTTCGAGCTTGGTATCAACGCCAGCGTCCTCGGCCATCACAAAGAGCATGTATCGAATGGTTCCAGCTGCAATTCAATCATAAACTCAGCCAATCTACCATCTCTGACTCGTTAGGCCCCCGTTTTGTAAGCCTTGACAGCTCAGCTGTGTCAGAGGTCAGTGGTGCTCGTCTTACTCAAGGCCAGTGGCCAGACCTTGAGAACATTCTCCTTACGTGGCAACTACGAATTGAACAACAAGGAGGTGTTACAAGCGGAGATCTTCTTCGCGAAAAGGCCCGGCAGATCTGGCAGCAATTGCCACAGTATTCAAACCTACCCTGCCCAGACTTCAGCTCTGGCTGTCTCCACAGGTTCAAAAACCGACACAAGATCAAGCAGCATACACGACACGGAGAGGCTGGCTCAGTCCCAGAAGTAGCAGAGGAACAAATGAAGGCATTACGAACATTAGCAGGAGAGTTTGCAGAGCAGGATGTCTATAATATGGATGAAACAGGCCTGTTTTGGAGGATGACACTATCTCAAGGATTGGTTACTGCTTCACAACTAGGAATAAAGAAAGACAAGTCTCGAATATCTCTTGTTTTTTGTGTGAATGCAAATGGCAGCGATCGATTACTAGTTTGGATGATTAGTTAAGCAAAAACACCTCGGGTACTTCGTGGCGTTTGCATACCAACTATGGGAGGCCAATGGAGGTGGAATAAGAAAGCTTGGATGAATACTGCAGTTATGGTTGATTGACTTCAAGCTTTCTATAAGCACGTTGGCTCACGAGAAGTGCTATTAACGATGGACAGCTTTTCAGCACATGTGTCAGGCCTAGAACTGGCTCCTCCTCCTTCGAATATTCGAATTTGTTGGCTTCCTCCGAATTAAACAAGCCGTTTTTAGCCTCTAGATCAAGGGATTATACAATCTTTCAAAGCTCACTATCGACGGTAATGGCTTTCTTACATGATAGAGTGCTTTGACTTAAGTCAAAACCCTTTAGATTGTATCAATTTACACTTGTCTATTCGGTGGATTGTACGGAGCTGTGTTTCACAACGTATCGAACACTACATATATACAATTGCTTTCGGAAATCAACAATCTTCCATGTTCCAATTGCTCTCCCAATAGAGATCAATCCACCAGGCATGACAGAGCTTTATCAACAGGTGGCAAGAGCTGGAAACATACATGATTTTATGAATATTTCTAACTTCTTAAATCCATTTGAAGAATCAGGTATAGAAGACAATCTAGAAACAGACTTAGAAGGAGTCTTGCAAGAGGTTATATCAGAACATTTAGGAGTAGAGCAAGCTGACGAAGATGACGAAGACGAAGAGCAAGCTCCTAAGCCTGTATACTCTATACAAGCAGCTCGGAGTGCTCTAAAGCTTTTGATTGACTTTTCTGAAGGTCGTGATGATATTCAGACAGCTCATTTAAGAGCAATTGAGCGGTTAGAGTTGGAATTAGAGGCATTGGATGTTAATACACGTGTACAGGCGACCTTGAATGGGTGGATTATGTAAACTTTCAGTATTCCGATATATTCAATAAACCGATATGATACGGCTGTCCGGAATCAATCGTCTTGGCGGGGCTCGACTGTATTATGCAAGATTGTGGTGTCGGAGCTGCTGTTTTCGGCTGGCGTGGGTTGCTGCTTTACGCAGCCTCGAACACCAAGATTGCATCACGTGCGTTGCTTGGCGATCTACCACCGGATAATTTTCGGACCGAAGGCACCGTACCTGAACTCTAAAACCCAAAACCCATCCTCTGGACAGATGATGACCACCCGTTGTCCTGTCTCCGATTATACATACCTCTAGATAGATGATGACCCCAACATTAAGGGGCCCCTCCCCGACTCCTCTGCCCACCATGGCAGCCACCCACCTAGTGTTACGACACGTCCCCTAGGTCACGGGACATGAGTGGTCACGTGACGGATGGTTGGGGTAGTTAGGATAGTTGGGATAGTTGGACTATCTCGACTCTACAAGACTCTCCTTTAGCACGACGCCTCTATATAAGTAGATAGTATTTCCTTAGATAGGAGCTTCGTGCTCAACTCAATACAGTATCTTATACATACTAGTAACGTGTTACTTGAAGCCTTTGTGTCTGATCCCCTACCTCCTCTGTTAAGTTAAACCTTTACGCAAGAAACCTCCGTAAGTCTTATACGTTTAAGACCCAGCGTTACACTTTGAGCACCACTTCTACGAGGTACTGGCTCATACACAAAGCAACATGTCAACTGCTAGAAAAGCCACCGCCGTGCTTAGCCCAAAGGGAAGCACCGTCAGCACCCCATCCACGCTAACATCGTCTTAGAGACCTAAGCCCGAGGATGAGGAGATGCCTAACGCACCTATCATCTCAGAGCTTAGGGAGGCCCTGCGTGTTAAGTTGCCCAACACGTATTCTAGCAACAGAAAGGAACTTGAAGTGTTCCTACTTTAGGTTGAACTATACACGCACTTTAACGATGACAAGTTTCCCACTAACGAAAGCTATGGCTTGTGGACAGCGTCTTACCTAAGGGGGGAAGCCCTTCGTTAGGTTGAGCCCTTCCTTAAGGACTATTTCCAACATGAAAGCACCTGCGGAGTCGTGGCTACCACGCAATCCATGTTTAGCACCTAGAGAGGATTTAAGAAGGAAATCCGCTGTATGTTTAGCGACATCGACGAGGTCAAGACCGCAGAAGACCACCTGTATGGATTAAGACAGGCTAGCAGCGCTCTCACCTATGCCACGGAATTCTAGAGATACACTAACTAGACAAGTTAGACATTAGCGCGCTAATTAGCCACTATCGCTGTAGGCTGAAGAGCCACGTCCGCATGGAACTCGCACGAATGGAACGTCAACTAAAAGATATGGTCTCGTTGATTGAACATACGGTTTGGATTAACAACTAGTTATACGAATTCTAGAAAGAGCGACGAACCTACGATGGCTCTAGAAAGAGCCACTAGTACTAGGGAAATGAGGGACGAAAGAGGGACAACTACCCACGGGACAACCGTTAGTTAGATCCTATGGAGCTTAATGCTACATTTAAGCAAGGCGAACGACCTCGGAACACCACTAAGGATCGTTAGTTTAAGGAACGCCTGTGTTTTAATTGCGACAAGCTAGGGCATATGGCCCAAGACTGCAGACAGCCTAAAAAGAACTAGGAACGCAGGTTCTAGGGAAAGGGGCGACAAGTGAACGCTACCTTTTAAGGTCAACTAAATGCGACTAGGGGAAGCCTACACAACGATTGGGTTATCACAAGCTAAGAAATGGAAGCCTTCCTAGCAACGGCAGGAAGTGACAACGAATTAGAATACTCACTTGTGAACGACCCCCTCACGCGATTAGAGGAATCCTTCGTACAAAAGGAAGCAGTGACGAAGTACTATGAACAACGACGCACTGCTAAAAGGGCATGCGACTACCCCACCACTATAGAGACCTTTCTAGGTACAGGGGAAGACCTTAGAGAACAGGATGAACTAGCTCTCTAAGAAGTAAAGGAAGACCCTTACTTCTAGGAACAAGTGGACAAATCCATGAATAAGCTAGTAGAGGAAAAGGCAGGAGACCTTCCTAGCTTTGTTAAACATTATCAAGCAATCTACTCATAGAATAATCAGAGTGAAATAACAGAAGAAGAGTTCCGTAGACTAGCACTCGCGACGCTAGAACCCGTGGAGGAACTATTCCTAAGCAAACCCACGGCAGAGGACATCGTAGGAGACGAGTACTTAATGAATTACAACCCTACCTAAGCAGAGGTAGAGGAATTGGAGGAAAGAGTGAAGGAGAGTCGCTAGAGTAATGAGAGGAATGACGTAACAGAGACTGATCACCCCTAGCACCGTTATTTACCCTAGAAGGACTGCTACTAACACGACTGCATGATGCATTAGTTAGAAAAGGACAAGAACGACCATTTTCCTTAAGCACGGCTACCTGTGTATTACAACTAGAACGAAATGATGGTAATCATCTAAAGACGGAGATCCACTAGATAACTACAGTTAAAAAACTAGGTGTCCTCGTCGTTAATAGGCCATTAACGAGTGACAAAGAAGAGCCTAGAAAACAGAAACAACAGTTATGCGCAATAGTAGGTGACAGACAACTGTACCTAGTCGTTAAGATACAAGGACGACACCTCTAAAGCATGTTAGACTCTAGAGCGACGGGCAACTTTATGACAGCGAAAGTAGCAATGGGAAACGGATTCCAATTGCAATTAAAGAAAGAACTATACCCGCTGTTCGTTGTAGATGGTGAAGCAATATCATCTAACGACGGCATGGTAACGCAAGAAACGGTACCATTAACGATGGTCACCTTGCGAGGGCATATAGAACAAATTCAGTTCAATGTCATTAACATAGAGAATCATGCAATGATACTTAGTATGCCTTAGTTAAAAAGACACAATCCACAAGTGGATTAGTAGAGCGAAAAGATTACGCTAGACTAGTGTGACTGCCTACGCGCGCCACTAAAGAGGGAAAATGCCACCCTAGGCTAGAGAGAGTTATGTGCGACCTCTAAGACGCTAGAGGACCTAGCCTAGGCCTCCTCACTAAAGCAAATACTAGTGGAGTATAAGGAATACGACGAGCTATTCTAGGAAGCCCCTAAGAACGAGGCGCTTCCTTAGCACTAACCCTAGGATCATGTG
>Ga0209512_1000945_pt1 | contig 39975 bp, 38 predicted proteins | sample frozenSSSSmetaG_FD_184142 | JGI IMG/M metagenome (GOLD analysis project Ga0209512, IMG submission 184142) | Glacier valley bacterial and archeal communities from Borup Fiord, Nunavut, Canada, to study Microbial Dark Matter (Phase II) -... | ecosystem: Environmental > Aquatic > Freshwater > Ice >...
AGGATAAAGAGAAAAAGCAGGTGTACTCTCCGATCATTGATGAGGTAGAGGCAAGGTTTTAATTGTTTCACGCGAGGGGGTTTCACGCAAAGGCGCTAAGGAATCGCAAAGACGCATAAGAGATTACTTATGCGCCTTTTGTATTTTTTCTTAGCGCCTTCGCGTGAAACCTCTTTGCGTGAAACCCCCTCGCGTGAAACCTCTTTGCGTGAAACAATTAAATGAAATGGTTGATCATATTTTCCAGCCATTCCTGCTTGCCGCTGGTTTGTACCGGTTCGGTATTTGCAAGTGCGTATTCTCGAAGATCTTCTAAAGAAAGTTTTCCTTCTTCATATTCCTTTCCTTTACCACTGTTGAATGAGGCATAACGGTCGGCCCGGAATTTTTTATAGTTAGACTGTTCCAGTATTTTTTCGGCCGTGATCGCTGCCCGCGCGAATGCATCCATACCACCGATATGAGCCAGGAATATATCTTCCAGGTCTGTTGAGTTCCTTCTTGTCTTGGCATCAAAATTTACTCCGCCTCCTGCGAATCCACCGGCTTCAAGGATCACAAGCATTGCTTCAGTGAGTTCATTGAGATTGACTGGAAACTGGTCGGTGTCCCAGCCATTCTGGTTGTCGCCCCTGTTTGCGTCTATGCTTCCCAGCATATTTGCATCTGCTGCCACCTGAAGTTCGTGTTGAAATGTATGGCCCGCAAGCGTTGCATGGTTCACTTCGATATTTATTTTAAAATCTTTATCCAGGCCATATTCTCTTAAAAATCCTACCACGGTTGCGCAGTCATAATCATATTGGTGCTTGGTTGGTTCGCATGGTTTTGGTTCGATAAAGAATACTCCCTTGAATCCCTGCCGCCGGGCATAATCGCGTGCAGTGCCGAGGAAGCGTCCGAGATGATCGAGTTCTCTTTTCATGTTCGTATTAAGCAACGTCATATACCCTTCTCTTCCTCCCCAGAATACATAATTTTCTCCATTGAGGGCGATAGTTGCATCAAGTGCATTTTTCACCTGCGTTGCGGCACATGCCAGCACATTAAAATCAGGGTTGGTAGAAGCGCCATTCATGTATCTGGGGTTAGAAAATACATTGGCTGTGCCCCATAATAATTTCACACCTGAATCGACCTGTTTTTGTTTGGCATATTCAACAATAGACTGCAGGCGGTGCTCATATTCCTTCAGATTATCCGGAGCATCATCAACCAGGTCAATATCATGAAAACAATAATAAGGAACGCCGAGCTTGGTTATAAATTCAAAGTTGGCATCCATTTTATCCTTTGCGCGCTGGATCACGTCGCCGGATGCGTTCCAGGGAAATATTTTGGTGCCGGGTCCGAAAGGATCAGCGCCTGTGTTACAGAATGTGTGCCAGTAGCATACTGCAAAACGAAAATATTCTTTCATGGTTTTGCCTGCAATTTTCCTGTTCTCATCATACCATGTAAATGCAAGCGGATTGTCCGATCCATGACCTTCGAAAGGAATCTTGCCTATCGCAGGAAAAAATTCCTTGTGATTTCCCGTAGTGTAATGCATAATTAAGAGTTAATTAAAAAATTAATAATTAAAGTTTATCCAATCCATTCTTCCATTGTTCATACACATCCTGATACTGATGTATTTTATTTGTTGATGGTTCGATTGTTTTTATTTTTTTCATTCCGGTGTAGCATTCTGCAAAATTACTGTAAATACCTGCGCCGACTCCTGCGGCTCTTGCAGCGCCTGTCGCTCCATCCGTGTCATAAAGCTCAACAGTTGCGCCGGTGGTATTGGCGAATGCATCGGCGAAAACATCACTCAAAAACATATTCGCATATCCCGCCCTGACTTTATTTACCTGCATGCCCATCTGCTTCATAATGGAAATGCCATAGTAAAGTGAAAATACAATTCCTTCCTGTGCAGCCCGGGCAATGTGGCCCTGGTGATGATTATTGAATTGCAATCCTTTCAATGACGCACCCGGGTTTTTATTTTTCAACACTCTTTCCGCCCCATTTCCAAATGGATAAACCAATAACCCTTCGGAACCAATATTGATCTCAGCAGCTTTTTGATTAATGTCGTTGTAAGATAATCCCTCAAAGAAATTTTTTCTAAGCCAGCTGTTGAGTATGCCAGTACCATTGATGCAGAGTAATATACCGTAGCGTGGATCTTTTTTGGTATAGTTTACATGCACGAATGTATTTACCCTGGATGCAGGATCATACTCTACCTTGTCGGTTACACCATACACCACCCCTGACGTGCCCGCGGTGGCGGCGATATCACCAGGCTGCAATACATTCAACGAACAGGCATTGTTTGTCTGGTCGCCTGCACGGTAGCTGACAGGCGTGCCGGCCTTTAAGCCGAGTATTTCTGCGGCCTGCGCAGCTATTTTACCCTGCACACTAAAGGTTTCAACCGTGTCGCTGACGAGTGAATGATTAATACCATAATAATCCAGTAATTCTGTCGCAACCCTATTCTCCCGATAGTTCCACATGATGCCTTCCGACAATCCGGAAACAGTAGTAGCAAGAGTGCCTGTTAATCTCATGGCAATGTAATCGCCCGGAAGCATTATTTTGTTTATTTTATCATACAATTCCGGTTCATTCTCCTTTACCCATTTTAATTTTGAAGCGGTAAAATTGCCAGGCGAATTTAAAAAATTAGTAAGGCAGAATTCTTCACCAAGTGCTTCGAAAGCTTTATTGCCGATTTCTACGGCGCGGCTGTCGCACCAGATAATAGAATTTCGGATTGACCTCCAGTCTTTGTCTACGCAAACCAGTCCATGCATCTGGTAAGAAATACCGATGGCGGCAATATCTTCTCCTGAAAAGGGAAGCTGTTTTTTCAGCAATTGCATAGAATTTATCAACTCTTTCCACCAGAGTTCAGGGTCCTGCTCGGCAAATCCGGACCGGATGGACAACATAGGCATTTCTGAGGAAGGCGAAAAAGCCGTTGCAGCAGGTGTGCCGGTGTCAATGTCTACTAATGCCGTTTTTATAGAAGAAGAGCCTATATCTATGCCAAGCAAATACTTAGAATGCATGTTTTCAATTTGGGCACTGAAATTATGAAATATTTCTACCTGTACGGAAGATGTGCACGTGTTTGTTTAAAATTGTATATATATCTTTATAAATTGTACAATTTTAACTCTCATACTACTCATATCCGGGAATATGCCGCCCGTCTGGGCTTTGATCACTGTGGAATTGCGCGTGCGAAAAAACTGGACGAAGATGCCAGGAGACTTGAAGCATGGCTGAACAAGGGCATGAACGGCAGCATGCAGTACATGGAAAATCATTTTGAGTTAAGGGTAGACCCCACCAAACTTGTTCCCGGAGCAAAATCAGTGATCACATTGCTGCTCAACTACTATCCTGAAGAGCGCCAGAACACAGGATCACATAAAATTTCCAAGTATGCCTACGGCAACGATTACCATGAGGTGATACGGGCAAAGCTGAACACTTTTTTACAACTTATACATGAAAATATCGGTGAAGTAAATGGAAGAGGATTTGTAGACTCCGCTCCTGTCCTGGAAAGGAGCTGGGCGCAGGAAAGTGGTGCCGGCTGGATAGGAAAAAGCGGCAACCTGATCAACAAAAAAGGGGGTACATATTTTTTTATTGCCACTCTAATTACCGACCTGGAACTGGCGTATGATGATCCTTTCGCGAAAGACTTCTGCGGCAGCTGCACGAAGTGCATCGATGCTTGTCCTACGGATGCTATTCATGACAATAAAGTAGTGGATGGCAGCAAATGCATTTCTTATTTTACCATTGAGCTGAAAGACATGCTTATTCCTGAGGATATGCAGGGAAAATTTCAGGACTGGATGTTTGGATGTGATGTGTGCCAGGATGTGTGCCCCTGGAACAGGTTTGCAAAGCCTACACAGGAGGCAGGGTTTAAGCCATTACCAGAAGTACTGGAGCTGACGACAAAAGATTGGAACGAGCTTACAGAAGAGTCCTTTAAAAAAATCTTCCGCAATTCTGCGATTATGCGGTCAAAGTTCGGGGGAATAAAAAGGAATATCAGCTTTTTAAAATAATGCTGCCTATTGAGCAACATTATTTTTAAGAAATAATTTCACGTTCAGCCCAAGTGTCACAAAATGTTTACTGGCAGAAATATCCTTTTTCAAAATCGTAGAAATATTTGAACGGGCCGACGGGCCTATCCATAGAGGATAGGAGGTTTTATTAAACAGAACAAATGAAAATCCTGTAGAAACTCCTGCCTGCGTCTGGTTCAGCAACCTGTCGTTTTTATAATACACTCCTGTGGTGCCATCAAAATGAAGACTTGAGGAGTTGAGCAACCTTGACATCACAACGCCTGCATTCCAGTAAACAGGCAACTTTTCTCCTGAATTAATTCTGGTGTGCAGCGTAAGAGGGACTTCAATGAAATGATACCTGTTTTTGTATTCCGCATTTTCAGTAGGATCGAGCCGGTAATAGCTTTGCACATACAAATAACCACGAGTGCCATTATTTACAACATTGCTGCTGTTAACGCGCTCACCGACCCGGGAGCGGGTATTTAACTGTAGATAATTTAATCCTATGGAAACCGAAAACCTGCGGGACAATTCACGCTTTACAGCTGCACCGACAGAAAAAGCAAGACCGGGTGAAATGGTCGAAGGCTTATACTGTGGAGCATAAATACCAGCGATCGCTGTCTGGCTTGGCGTAATGGCTATGTCTTCCACCTGTGGTTTATGGAAACTCGCTAGTCTTCCGTCATATACCGCCACGATACCGCTGTAGGCATCAATTGCATAAGACCATTTTGATCCGGATGATTTTTTGCTCAGTATGAATACGTTTTTCAAAGGGACACCAGTTTTATCAACAATAGATGATATATTATTTAATAAACCTTTTCCAAAGTTGATATTAATTTTGGGTATCTCCCCAGCAATTACCGGCATTTTTACCGGTATTTCCTGTATTCCGCCTATTTCGGGGAGACCAGCCGGCAGGAGTTCAGCAGCACGATCATTATCTGATTCAGCTTGCAAGGGTGCTGGTAAATTATTTATATCACTTGCGGATATAGTCTGATCTTCCGTGGAGAGAATGTGTCTTTTATTATTTTTTATTAAAAAAGGAGTGTCGGGGGTTTGTACAAAAGGATCATTGGCCGTTTTCTTTTCGATTATTTTATGACTGATAATTTTCTGTTTTGTTGCCAAAGGGCTCATCCCAATAGCTTTATTTTCAATTAATGTCGTTTTTGGTACAAGCGTTGATTTACCGCTATGGCTGATTAAATACCCGCCGGCAACCATTCCTGCCAGCAGCAGTGGCAGCCATAAAAATGGTGCCCGTCGGCGGTGGCCACGTAACCTGTCTTCAATGTTCACCCATGCTGAGGCCGAAGGAGTGAGTGTCAGGTTATTTAGCTTCTGCCGGACCTGTTTCTCAAATTTATGGTCGGACATAAGTATTTATTTTGTATTCCCTTGATTTTTTTTCTAACCAGGTAATCAGTAAACCCCTAGCCCTTGCGTACTGGGATCTCGATGTTCCTTCATTAATTCCCAATATTTTTCCTATTTCCACATGTGTATACCCCTCTACAGCGTACAGGTTGAAAATTGTCTGGTAGCCGGTTGGCAACTGACGGATGATGTCCGCAAGGTCACTTGCGAGTATCTTCACATCGGGATTATCGTCCGATACAGGGTGCATGCTGTTGTCAAAAAAGGAGAGATCTGACTGGTAATGCCTGTTCTGCTTCAGATAATTAATGGCAGTATTCACCATTATCCTTCTTATCCATCCTCCAAGTTCTCCTTCAAATTTAAACTGGTTAATATTTCTGAAAATCTTTATAAACCCCTCCTGCATCACATCTTCCGCATCCATTTGCGACTTGGTATATCTGTAGCAAACACCCAGCATCAGCTCCGAAAATTCATCGTATAGCTGGCGCTGGGCCTCCGGCCTTCCTTTAATACATTCTTTTACCAACCTTTGTACATCCATGCAATAGTGTGCTTTTGTTTGACAGTTTGCGGGTTCAATTCGTTGCACCGCTACAATTACTGCTCCTGCCGTACCTTTAGAACTTATGCAGGAGTCATTGTCTACCAGAGATAAAAAAGTGATCTGGCATCCTTATACTCATCAAAAATACAATCCAGATCCCATTCCCATCGTAAAAGGTGAGGGTGTCTCGCTGATTGATGAACAGGGTAACCGCTATATCGACGCAGTAAGCAGCTGGTGGGTCACTATCCATGGACATGGCCACCCCTATATCGCGGAAAGCATTTACCGGCAGGCCCTGGAACTGGAGCAGGTTATTTTTACAGGTTTCACCCACCGTCCGGCGGTGGAACTGGCAGAAAAACTATTGACCATACTACCCGGAAATTTCTCCAAAATATTTTATTCCGATAATGGATCCACCAGTACCGAAGTAGCCATAAAAATGGCGATCCAGTACTGGTGGAACCAGGGCAATAAGAAAAGGACCCGTATCATCGCTCTGAAAAATGGCTACCATGGCGATACTTTCGGTGCCATGAGCATCAGTGAAAGGGGAATTTTTACACTCGCTTTTCGCGACAGGCTGTTTGATGTATTGTTTGCCGACACACCCGATGCGGTAAAAAAGATATCCTTCAGGGATCATAGTGAGGAAGAAACAGAAAGCCTGCTTGAAGAAACCGCCTGCGTAATCTACGAGCCCTTACTGCAGGGAGCCGGAGGAATGAAAATGTACGAAGCTGAAGCGCTGGATCATTTCCTGGAACAGTGCAGAGCGCACAATATTATTTGTATCGCAGACGAAGTACTGACGGGTTTTGGCAGAACAGGAAAATTATTCGCATCGGAATATTGCCACAACAAACCCGATATTATTTGCCTGAGCAAAGGACTTACAGGCGGTACGATGGCATTGGGGGTAACGGCCTGCACCGATAATATTCATGACGCTTTTATCCATGATGATAAGTTAAAATCATTGTTCCACGGCCATTCTTTCACAGCCAACCCCATCGCGTGCAGTGCTGCGCTGGCAAGTCTTGAGCTGCTTTCAGCTGATAAATGCTTATTTGATATTCAAAGGATCGTTAAACAGCAGTCTGCCTTCTGCCAGGAGCTTTCGGGCCTGCAAAACATTAAAAATATCCGCCAGATTGGAACAATTATGGCCTTTGACGTGAAGGATGCAACAGAAAATTATACCAGTGATATCCGTGACTGGTTCACTGACAGGGCATTAAAAAACGGCGTGTACCTTCGCCCTCTTGGTAATACAGTGTACATCATGCCACCATATTGCATCAGTTATGAGGAACTAAAAAAAGTACACGCCGTAATTACGGATATTCTGAAAGAAATTACTTAGTAACAGGCACTTCCACGCGCAGCTGATCCCACTCCAGCACGAGACTGTTGCTCTTATCAAAGCTGAGGGTCAATTTTTCTACTGTTTTGTCTGATTTCGCAGACGGAACTTTTACTTGCAGCACATCTTTGTCCTTTACTTTATCATAGCCATAAGCGCCCCATTGTTTCAGTACGGGATTAAGAATAAAGGTCCAATCCGATGCAGTGGGAATGGTGAACAAAGAATAAGTGCCCTTTTTAATGGCCTTACCGCCAAAAGTTGCATCTTTTGCAAAAGTGATCTCTGTGGCTTCGTTAGCGCCTGTTCTCCAGACAGAATCATAAGGAACAAGACCTCCGAATATAACCCTGGCTTTCTTGGACGGCTGGCCATAAGATATTTTCACGTCCTTGCCTGCAGCAGTCATACGCGGGCTCACAACGGGCTGGCTTTTGCATTCTGCGAATGCCGTTGCCAAAATAAAGGATAGAAATAGGAAATGTTTCATAAAAGAAATTTTAATTGAAAAATTAAGGAACCAAGTTACGGAGAGTTCTCCACCAGTTTTTTAAGATTATTTAAGGATCGTTCCATAGGAGGTCCGAACTCTTTATCAAAAATAATACTGCCAAATTTTTCCCAGGGATACCATTTCAGGTGAAAATCAAAATACCATTGCACAACGCTGATTCCTGCCGAGTGTTCTATCCTGAAATTACCGGGAACCTGGATGTGTTTATATCTCCACATCGTTTCTACCATACCGGGTTTAACCGAAAGGAAGGTTACCAGGGCCGAATCATTATAAAGCTCATTCCAATCTTTCCACGAGTGAAGATTGGCAATTACCGTGTCTACATTATCGCCCCTGATATCAATGGCACGTGAAATACGTACATGAGACGGAACAAGCAAAGAGATCAGGAAAATAATTACTGAAAAAACAATTACACTGATAAAACCAAGCTTTACTATTCTCATAATTATCAATACTGGGTTAGTCGCCCCATTTAAAAACTTTGATGGCGATAGCGTATGACGTCACTCCCCAGATGGCCAGCACACCCAACTGGGGGCCGCAATCGGTAAGGTGAGCGCCTTCGAAAGCCACATTGCGCATGGCGTCGTTGAGATGGGTAAGAGGAAGAACCTTGCATATTGGTTGCAACCAGGACGGAAAATTATCTATCGGGAAAAAAGTACCCGCCAGCAAAAACTGCGGCAATGTAAATAAATTAGCGAACGGTGGAATGGAACTTTCATTTTTTGCCAGGCCACTCACCACGAATCCAAATCCCATAAATACCGTAAGGCCTATAAAACTGAGTATTAATAATTCCACCAGGGTCTCAAATCCATTTATCAATGTAAAATTAAATGCAAAATGACCGATAAGCAATATGATCACCGCAGTGGACATCTGGAATATGATCCTGCTTAGCGCTTCTCCAAAAACGATATATGTGCGCTTGATAGGAGTAGCAAAAAACCGCTTTAATACCAGCGTCTGCCTGAGGCTGAAAAATATAAAAGCGACCCCGAAAACCCCTGAACTTAACAGGGAAAAACCAAGCTGCCCCGGAAGAATAAAATCAATGGTCCGGTAAGCCCTGCCCGGAACGGTTTCCACTTCATTCAATACTGTTGCGTAGGTAGAATTGCCTGGAAATATTTTTTTATTTATGTTAATGATCACTCCATCGATCATCGATCTGAGTAATTGGACCGTTCCTGGATTCACCGCTTCGGAGCTGGTTAATTTAACAGAATAAACAGGTGAACTAATCCCTGTTTTACTAATTTGTACAATTGCAGAAAGTCTTCCTTTGGAAAGGTCGTTCTGCAATTCAGCTGGCGATTTATTAATAATTATTAATCCATCCATCGACCTTATGGCCCGGTAAACAGCTGATGCAGTATCAGTTTTCGTATCAAAGGCCATACGTACTGAAATTTTACCGCTGTTCCCGATAAAGCCGAATACAAGAATAAATATAAGCGGAAATGCGAAGCTGAAAATAACTGCACTGGGACTTCTGAATATTGCCTTCAGGCTACCCCTGGTGATCGCCAGCATGGCGCGGATCTGACTGTACGGTTTGGACATGTAAAAAGTTCTGCTTGAATTTTAATTAATGCTGATCTCAAACGGAATTCTTGCCTGTACCTTGCCAATGAACTGCTTCATATTTCTGATCGTAGTATAGGTCCTGTATCCTTCCGCTCCAAGCTCTTCTTTTATGGCTGCGTCTTTTGCAGATTCAGATTTATCCTTTATAAACATTTCCAGAAAGTTCTGCTTTGCAGGATATTCCTTTAACCGGTAATCTTTAATTTTAGCTTTTGCCGCTGCCGCTGAGATAGCATCCCCAATTCCACCGATTCGGTCCACCAGACCCAGCCCTACCGCACGTGAGCCGCTCCAGACTCGGCCCTGGGCAATGCTGTCAACATATTCAACCGTTTTATTCCTTCCATCTGCCACCCGTGTTTTGAACTGGAGATAAGTAGTATCGATACCATTTTGAATAGCTCTTCGCTGGTTTGGACTCAGGGGTTTTGTGACAGACATGAAATTCGCATCCGGAGAAGTGTGTACCTCATCGAAAGTCACCCCCAATTTATCATTGAAGAATTTCTGAAGATTGGGAAGCAGCCCGAATACGCCTATAGAGCCGGTAATGGTGTTGGGCTGCGCAAAAATGCTGTCTGCCGCGCAGGACATATAATACCCGCCCGATGCAGCGACATCACCAAAGCTCACGATGACTGGTTTTACTTTTTTAGCAAGTACCACTTCGCGCCACATGACTTCGCTTGCCATTGCACTGCCGCCGCCTGAATTTACCCGTATTACTATTGCCTTAATCGAATTATCCAGTCTTGCCTTCCTGATATAATTGCGATAAGTGTCACCACCGATATTATTCCTGGAACCGGTACCGTCCACGATATTCCCCTCCGCATATATCACCGCTATTTTTTCTGTTCCTGATTGCTTAAAACTTACTGATGCTGCATATTTACCAAGGCTGACAAAATTAACCTGTGCATCTTTTGCGATTTTCAGCTGCTGCTTTATTTCATCTTTCACTTCATCATCATATTTAAGCCCGTCGACCATTTTATATTTTAATGCATCAGCTGCAAATTGCAGGGTATTTGAATCCGCAAACTGATGAAGCCGGGCAGTATCTATTCCTCTGGCCTGTGAGGCTTTCAGCAGGAACTGCCCATATATATCATGAAGCAATTCATTACTCTGAAGTTTATTAGCATCAGTCATCTGGTTCTCGCGCAGTGGCTCTGTGGCGCTTTTAAATTTGCCGGCATAAAATATCTGCGGTTCGATTTCAAGTCTTTCCAAAGCGCTTTTTATAAAAGGCATCTGCATGGCAAAGCCGTGCCATTCCACTCCGCCACCCTTTGGATGACAATATAATTTGCCTGCCACATTTGCAACGTAATATGATTTCTGGCTGATGTTGTTTGCATAAGCATAAACAAACTTACCAGAGGATTTAAAATTTATTATTGCATTACGCAGTTCTTCGCTGGCGGCAAAATCATTGCTGTTGCCCTCACATTTAATATAGATACCTTTTACAGATCCATCGCTTTTAGCATGGTTTATCATACGCACCACATCATAAAGCGCCGGTACTTTATCGTCATCATTTCCCAAAAGGCTGCCGATCTGTTCGGTGGGCTCTACTTCAGAGAAATGATCGGACAGGTCCAGTATAAGCACAGCATTATCGCCGGCAGAACCTTCTTTTCCCGACATTACGGACGAAGAGACGGCCGCAACAACGCCAAAAGCGATTAAAACAGCGATAATGGAAAAAACGATTAGCGCCAGCAAGGCCGCGAAGAATGATCTGAAAAAATTGTTCATTGCAGTATTTTATAAATCAAAACAAATGTACCAATACCCGTCAGAATACATTGTTTTTTATTGTTTACCCGTTTACTTTGCAACCGGATGAATCATGCATACATAATAACCGGTGGAAACATTGGCAACCCGGCAGATCAGCTGGCAACCGCCACCGGACTGCTGGAAGAACGTTGCGGGCGGGTCATAGACAGATCGTCCCTTTATCAAACAGCGCCCTGGGGCAAACCTGACCAGGAAAATTTCCTGAATCAGGTACTGGTGCTAGAGACTGTGCTCAGCGCCAGGGAAGTGTTGACAGAAATAAAAATAATAGAAACCCAGATGGGCCGGGAAAGAAAGGAAAAAAACGGTCCCCGGGTGATTGACGTAGATATCCTTTTTTTTAATCATCAGGTGATCAATGAAGCGGGATTAACCGTCCCACATCCCCAGATGGCGCTAAGGCGGTTCGTACTCGAACCCCTGAACCAGGTGGCCCCCGCTTACATTCACCCGGTTTTATATAAAACAATAACTCAACTGCTGGACGAATGCCCCGATGAAGGGAAGGTTAAAAAAATAGAATCATGAATTATCACTTTATAGCTATAGAAGGAAATATCGGGGCTGGAAAAACAACTCTGGCGCATATGTTATCCAAGCATTTCAATTCGAGACTGGTACTGGAAGAATTTGCGGATAACCCGTTTCTGCCCAAATTTTATGAAAACCCCCAGCAATATGCTTTTCCTTTAGAGCTATTTTTTATGGCAGAGCGGTACAAACAATTAAAAGATCTCATTCACACAAAGGATTTGTTTCACAGCCTGACCATATCGGATTATTTATTTACAAAATGCCTTTTGTTCGCAAAAGTTAATCTTTCTGAAGAAGAATTCAGGCTGTACCACAAACTATACGATATAATCCGGCAGCAGCTGATACAACCGGATCTTTTGATTTACCTGCACGTACCGGTGCAGAAACTGCAGAAAAATATCAAAAAAAGAAACCGGGCCTATGAGCAGGGCATCCCTGATGAATATTTGTTTAAAATACAGGAAACGTATACACATTATATCAGGCAACACAATATTAAAACACTTTTCATAGATGCCTCCAATGCAGACTTCCTCAGCAATGAAAAGCACCTGAAAGTGATTCTCGATGCCCTGGAGCATGAATATGACCACGGCCAGCATTATTTCACGCTCCCTTAAGGTTTGATTACCTTACAGTGTATATGGCACAGGATGTTTTACAAAACTGGCAGAAGAAATCGGGTGAGCGGAAGAAATTGTATAAACAATACCTCCAGAGGGCAAATAAAAACGCTGTGCTTAAACAATTGCCGCAATTTCACGAAGAGGCTTTTGAAAAAATCGATTGCCTGAAGTGTGCCAACTGCTGCAAGAAATATTCTCCAAGGTTCAAAACCCCTGATATCAAAAGAATTTCCAGGCACCTGAAAATGAAGGAAGGTGAATTTATTGAAATCTATCTCATGGTGGATAAAGAAGGTGATTATGTACTGAAGTCATCCCCCTGTGCATTTCTCGGAGAAGATAATTATTGCACCATATATGAAGTGCGTCCTTCTGACTGCCACCGTTTTCCGTATACAGACGAAGACGTAATCATTAAAAAACCGGACCTGACCCTTAAAAATGCTGAATTTTGCCCAATCGTTTACTATGTGCTTGAAAAATTACTGGCAGCAAAGAAAAATAGTTAATGCCTTTTTTCAGTGGCCGACTCAAATGTAGTGTCAAAAGAGGGACTTTCCGTTTTTTGCCATTTATCCCAGAAAGTAAAATACAATCCGAAATTATATTTAAACTGTTTGTGATGCAACGAATGATGCGTGGCGCCGATCAGCCATCTTCCAATTGCATGTTTGTTGAATTTTTCCGGATAAATTTCAATATCAAGGTGATTGATCACGCTGGTGAAAGTCATTATAGTAAGCTGGGTCAGAATAACGAAGGGATGCATGGGAACGATCATTAACGTTACAGGCAAAATTACAGACAGCATCAATCCTTCCACCGGATGAAAGGCGAATGCTGTCCAGGGGGAAGTGATATTGCTCTGGTGGTGTATCCTGTGAATTCTTTTGAACATTTTTGGATTATGCAGCAGGCGGTGCATCCAGTAATAATAGCTTTCGTCTATCATCATGGAAATGCACAGGCTCACCGGCAGCCACCACCATGCATACTGGTGGATATCAGTATAGATCTTTGTAAATCCCTTCTGCCAGAGAAATATTATTATGGTGCCTGTCAACGAAAAAATACCAGCGGTGAACATGCTCCAGGAAATTTCTCTTTTGAATTGCACACCGGTATAAGGTTTATTGCTGAGTTTTCTCTGCTTCCATCTTCCGGGATACCATACATAAAATACTCCGTAGAACAATCCCGATACCAGCACATACCTTCCTACTACTATTACAAAAAATAATAGCATGGTGGTTATGAACCAGTAAGGATTTGAAAGATCAGGTATATTCATAATCTCACCGTTTCTGCTATGCGTACGATTCCGTCTGCTCACAGGTACAAATCAGGTTCCTGTCCCCATAGGTATTATTGATCCTTGCCACGGATGGCCAGAATTTATTTTTTGTCACATTGGCCAGTGGGAACGCCGCATGCTGCCTTGTATAAGAATGATTCCATACATCACCACAGATCACCTTCATCGTGTGCGGAGCATTTTTTAAAGGATTGTCCGTTTTATCAGATTTTCCCAATTCAATTGCTTCTATCTCTTCATAAATACTGATCATTGCATCGCAAAAACGGTCCATCTCCGCTTTCGGCTCGCTTTCTGTTGGTTCGATCATGATCGTTCCCGGTACAGGGAAGCTCATCGTCGGAGCATGAAATCCATAATCCATCAAACGCTTGGCGACATCTTCGACTTCAACACCTGTGGTGGCTTTAAACGGACGAAGGTCGACAATGAATTCATGGGCACAGGTTCCATTCTTTCCAAGATACAGTATCCTGTAATTCTTTTCCAGCCTCGTTTTCATGTAATTCGCATTAAGGATGGCGTATTCTGTAGCCCTCCTGATGCCTTCATGTCCGAGTAATTTTATATAGGCATAACTGATCAGTAAAATACTTGCGGATCCATAGGGAGCCGCACTAACAGCATTGGCACGCTTTGCTTTTTTATTTATCGAAATATGCCCCGGTAAAAAAGCGGCGAGCTGATCATTTACGCAAATGGGCCCCATTCCCGGGCCGCCGCCGCCATGAGGAATAGCAAAAGTTTTATGAAGGTTTAGATGACATACATCGGCGCCGATCATACCTGGAGAGGTTAATCCTACCTGGGCGTTCATATTCGCACCGTCCATGTATACCAGGCCACCGTTGTCATGAATCGTTTTACAGATATCCTTTATGCTATCTTCAAATACGCCGTGCGTGGAGGGGTAGGTAATCATCAGCGCCGAGAGGGTATCCCTGTACTGTTCCGCCTTTGCTTTAAGGTCTGCAACATCTATATGTCCGTCTTCATCACTTTTTACCACCACTACTTTCATTCCTGCCAGCACTGCGCTCGCAGGGTTGGTGCCATGAGCTGAGATAGGTATCAATACTACGTTGCGGCGAGTATCCCCACGATCTTCATGATATGCCCTGATCGTCAGCAGGCCGGCATATTCACCCTGGGCGCCGCTGTTTGGTTGTAAAGAACAGGCTGTGAACCCTGTGATCTCACAAAGAAAACTGCTAAGCTCATCGGTGATCTGTAAATACCCTTCTGCCTGGTTAACCGGAGCAAAAGGATGCATCTGACCAAATTCCGGCCAGCTTACGGGGATTAGCTCGGTTGCTGCGTTCAGCTTCATCGTGCAGCTTCCCAGGGCGATCATGGATGTGTTCAATGAAAGGTCCTTATTTTCCAGATACTTGATGTACCGCATCATTTCTGATTCGCTGTGGTGGACATTGAAAACTGACTGTTGTAAAAAGCCAGACCTCCGGGCAAGTGGAGCGGGCAGATGATCCGTGCCGTGCTCTTCGTCGAAAGTGACGCCGGCAACGTGCCTGCCTTCCGCCTCTTCAAAAACAGCAACGATATCCAGCACATCGCTTTGAAGAGTAGTTTCATCGAGTGTGATGCCAATATGCTGGTTATCGAAATACCTGAAATTGAGTTCCCTGCTTTCCGCGATCTGCCTGATCGCCTGTACATCGCGGACCTTTAGTTTAAGGGTATCGAAATATACTTTATTAAGCTGCTTATTGCCCAGACTTGTAAGTTCAGCCGACAAGGTGCCTGTCAGCACCGCTATTCGTTTGGCGATATTTTTCAATCCGTCAGGGCCGTGATACACAGCATACATTGCGGCCATGTTGGCCAGCAATGCCTGTGCAGTGCAAATATTAGACGTCGCCTTTTCTCTTTTTATATGCTGCTCCCTGGTCTGCAGCGCCATGCGGAGCGCCCGCTCACCGGTAGCATCTATTGAAATGCCGATGATCCTTCCCGGAATGCCTCGCTTGAAATCATCTTTTGCAGCAAAAAAAGCTGCATGAGGACCCCCATAGCCCATCGGCACACCAAAGCGCTGGGCAGAGCCTACGGCTACATCCGCGCCGAGTTCGCCGGGAGAAGCAAGCAGGGTCAACGCAAGCAGATCAGTGGCCATGACCACGCAGCCATCCACCGCATGAATTCTTGCAATAAAATCACGGTGATCTTCTACCGAACCGTTGTTGTCGGGATACTGAATTATGGCCCCGAAGAAACTGTTGTCAATATTCGCAGTTTTATAGTCACCCTGCACGATTTCAATACCGATCGGTTCAGCGCGGGTGGCCAGGACATCTTTTGTCTGGGGAAATATATTGGTATCCACAAAGAACTTAGGTTGTTTAACCTGTTCTGTCTTGTTCACATGATGAAAGATCATCGTCATGCCTTCCGCAGCTGCGGTCGCCTCGTCCAGCAGTGACGCATTGGCGAGGGGGAGACCTGTTAGGTCGGTAACCATGGTCTGGTAGTTCAGGAGGCTTTCGAGCCTTCCCTGAGAAATTTCGGCCTGGTAGGGGGTATATTGCGTGTACCAGCCTGGATTCTCAAAGATATTGCGCAGTATCACGGCTGGCGTGATGGTGCCGTAGTATCCCTGGCCGATATATGACTTAAATACTTTATTTTTTGCTGCTACTTTTTTCAGTTCCTGGAGGTATTCATACTCGCTCTGCGGGGCAGGTTGTTTCAAGGGCCTCGTAAGCCTTATTCCTGCGGGAATGGTGTCATTGATCAGCGCGTCCACAGAAGGTTTACCAATGGTTTTAAGCATTTCATGTGTCTCCTGTACATTGGGACCTATATGCCGATACTGAAATTCATTTTGCTGGTGTTCAAAGAGGTTCATAATTTTCTGGGTTGACCGTTTTTCCGGAAAAGTTCGGCAAAGTTAGGACGAAACAGTTAGACTAACGCGCGTTTGGAATAGTATCCGGATAAGATGGCTAAAATGTTTGAATCAGGCCAATTTTTTTAGAATGTTCAATGGCCTGACGACTATGCTGAAAATGGCAGACGGCAATGCCGGCACCTTCCATTTTTTGAATGGACACGTCTACCATTACCCTGTTTTTATGATAAACGTTTCTAAGATAAACTGCTTTAACCTGTCCTGGAAAATGTTCCACAACTGAAGCGTAGATCACCGGGTCCTGCTGTGAATCATCTCCCAATAAAATAAATTGTCTTCCGGGAAATGCCTGGATCACCCGGCTGATGCGCATGAATTTTGTGGAATGGTTATTCTGTCCTGTCTTCCAGGCCTGTGAAAAATTCTTCATCCGGTTAAGTAAATAAATGCCCTTGGGCAGGATGTTTTTTTTAGAAAAATCCCTGATGTATTCATATAAATTCCATTCGCTGCTGGACACATAAAAAAAAGGATTGGGATGACGCATATTTTCTCCTGCAAATTCCAGTGACTGGTAATGCCTGACTACTCCTTCAAAAGGTTTTCTGCTATGCGCATTTTCAGTGAGCAGCACATACAACCGCTTTCGAAGATTCGAAGAATAGGAAATCAGAAAAGTATCATCGATATCAGATATGATCGCATATTCTCCATCGCTAGGAATAAATATTTCTCCCACTCCTTTAACAATACCATAATATTTTTTCACTACCCCTTCTGAAAGGAATACCTCTATCGCATGCCAGCCCGCTTCAGGCATTACTAAGGGTTTCCACTGAAACCTGAAAAAGCCATCCTTTTCCGCGGTACCGCCAATTATTTGTCCGTTAAAATGTGCTTCAACGGACACCATTGAAAGCGGTTGTACCATAAACAACCGTACCAGGGCGAGTGTATTGGTCCATATATTTTTCCTGTACTTTTTTCTTGGAAGCGGACTTAGCGCCAGCACATGGCCGAACACCACCAGTTCGTCTGCATTTCCATATCCATGGTAAACTTTTATCACAGGTTTATTACTAAGCCTGATCCACCTGTATAGGTTTTCCTTTAATCTATTTATAAAAGACCTGGAATAATTATTATTGATAATGGTCGATTGATCCATATATTGGCTTGTAAAACAGGTTGATGCCGGGAAAAGATCTATTAAAGATATTGTTTGTTATCAATCCGGTGTCCGGCGGAAACAAAACAGACTGGGAACCGCTCATCAGGGAATATTTTGAAAAGTTAGATTTCACAATAGAAATATTCAAACTCACCGGCAGCAATGATTCCGTTCAGATAAAGCACTTAATAGAAAAATCAGGGCCGGGAAAAGTTGTTGCGGTCGGAGGTGACGGAACCGTGTCGCTGATAGCAAAAATTTTGCTGCGAAGCGATATTGCCTTAGGCATCCTTCCGGCCGGTTCGGCAAATGGAATGGCTACTGAACTGGGTATATCACCGGTTCCACATCTGGCCATGGATGTAATCATTAATGGCACGATTAAAAATGCTGATGTAATAAGGATCAACGGCGATCAGATCAGCCTGCACCTCAGCGATATCGGGTTGAACGCAAGACTGATCAAAAATTTTGATAACGGTAAGATCCGGGGAAAGCTGGGATATGCAAAAGTAGTATTGAAAACACTGTGGAAGCGTACACGGATGAAAGTACATATTATGATTGACGGGCAGGAGATCGTTCAAGATGCGGAAATGGTAGTGATTGCCAATGCATCCAGATATGGCACGGGTGCGGTCATTAATCCGGAAGGCAACCTTTACGATGGTCATTTTGAAGTGGTGATCATGCGTAAGCTGGCTTTATCAGAACTATTTAAAATGTGGTTCAGGTTCAGGCCCTTCGATCCGGCAAAAATGAAAGTGTTCCCCGCTACTTCTGTTACTATTCAAACAACAAGAAAGGTTCATTTCCAGGTTGATGGTGAATACATGGGTAAAGTAGATGCAGTGAATGCAGAAATCCTTGCCGGAAAACTGAAATTGATTGTACCTTAATTATCAATTAATTAAACAGCATATGAAAGTATTTACATTTATATTATTACTGTCAGTCTACCAGGTTAGTTATTCTCAATCATCTTACCTGATATCCGGAACCTATACCAATGCGGAAAAAAGCAAGGGTATTTATATTTACGAATTTAATTCCGCAGCCGGCACCGCGAAATTCATAAGCAGCATCTATACAGATAATCCTTCTTACCTCGCTTTGGATAAAAACAGCAGCCATGTATATGCAGTAAATGAAGTCGGAGACGGCAAGGGTGCGGTAAGCAGCTTTTCTTTTGATAAAAAGAATGGCAGCCTCCATCTGATCAACAGGCAACTCACTAATGAGGACGATCCATGCTATATCAGTATAGACAGCAGTAACAAATGGGCCGCTGTTGCAAATTATTCAGGAGGAAGTTTTTCCTTGTTTCCAATTATGGCCGATGGATCGCTCGGAGCGTCGGTGCAAACTATCCGGCATTCAGGTAGCGGCCCAAATAGAGACAGGCAGGAAAAGCCGCATGTGCATTCAACGGTATTTTCTCCGGGCAATCATTTCCTGGCGGTAACCGACCTGGGGACGGACAAAATAAGTATTTACCCATTCAATGCCTCAAAGGAAAAACCGGTTACGGAGCAAGCCGTGGAAATCAATACTTCTCCCGGTAGCGGTCCGCGGCATATCCTGTTTAATCCATCAAAGCCATATGCTTATTTAATAGAAGAGCTATCAGGAAATGTGACAGTATATGGATACACTGAGGGAAAGCTGGATTCTATCCAGTCAATCAGTGCTCATCCGGCCGGGTTTAAAGGAGAAAAAGGAAGCGCAGCGGTACACTTTTCTCCGGATGGAAAATATTTATATGCATCTAACCGGGGAGAATCCAATACCATTTCTATTTTTTCCATAGACAATTTATCAGGGAAACTGACCTCCATCGGATTTCAAAGCACCGGGGGTGATCATCCACGTGATTTTACGATAGATCCCTCGGGAAAATTCTTATTGGTGGGCAACATGAAGTCGGGATATATCAGCATTTTTGCCCGCAATCCTCATTCAGGATTGCTGAAGGATACCCGCAGAAAGATCAACATTACGGAACCTACGCATCTTCTTTTCACGCGTATCCGATAATAATTGTATATTCGCCAATTATTTTAATACCATAATACAATTAATGATGGACAACAAAATCCAGGGAACCGTTAAATTTTTCAATGGCGAAAAAGGTTTCGGTTTTATCAAGCACGATGATTCTAACAAAGAAACATTCGTACACGTTAGCGGACTGATTGACGAGATCAAGGAAAATGATCGTGTTGAATTCGACGTGCAGAACGGCAAGAAAGGTTTAAACGCAGTAAATGTGAAGTTGATCTGATAAATCATAACTGATCTTTTTGCAACAAGTAATTAAGGGCCGCAATTTGTGGCCCTTATTATTTATAACCCACACCGGATGCACTGATCTTTTCCGTTTCGAAGCCAATGCCATCGTATCTTCGCCGCATGCATTATGTTTCTGTAGAAGGGCTTACAAAGTCTTATGGGATTAAACCACTTTTCACTGATATTTCCTTTCATATTGAAGAAGGCGACAAGATCGCGTTGGTTGCCAGGAACGGCAGCGGAAAATCTACCCTGCTGAAAATACTCGCGGGAAGAGAATCCGCAGAAAAAGGAACAGTATGGGTACACAAAGACGTTACCGTAGCGCTGTTTGAACAGGAACCCACATTTATCGAAAACAAAACGATCCTGGACAATATATTTCACCATAACCACCCGTTGATAAATGCTATCAAGGAATATGAAGATGCACTGGATTCAGGCGATGGTGATAAGCTGAGCAATGCCCTGATCAGCATGGATGAACTGAGCGCGTGGGACTTCGATTATAAGGTGAACCAGATATTTGGCAAATTAAATATTCATCATCTCCACCAGCAGGTATCTACCTTATCAGGTGGGCAGCGCAAAAGGGTTGCGCTCGCCAAAACATTAATTGATATTGGATTTGAGCATAAGCACGTACTGCTGATCATGGATGAACCGACCAATCACCTTGATGTACAGATGGTGGAATGGCTGGAGCACTACCTTTCGCAAGAAAAAGTAACCTTGCTGCTGGTCACCCACGACAGGTATTTCCTTGATAATGTGTGTGAAGAAATATGGGAGCTGGACGACAGCAACCTGTATGTATACAAGGGCAGCTATGAAAATTACCTGGAGAAAAAAACGGCCAGGGTCGAAAGCGACATGGCCAGTATCGATAAGGCAAAAAATACGTACCGGAAAGAGCTGGAATGGATGCGCAAGCAGCCAAAAGCCAGGACCACAAAATCAAAAAGCAGAATAGATGCTTTTACCGATGTAGAAACAAGGGCGAAGAAAATCATTGACGATCAGCGTGTGCAGCTGGATGTGAAAATGAGCCGTCTCGGCGGGAAGATCGTGGAACTGAAAAAGGTCTATAAAAGCTATGGCGAAAAAGAAATATTAAAAGGATTTGATTACACTTTTAAAAAAGGAGAAAGAATTGGTGTTATCGGGAAAAATGGCGCGGGTAAATCCACTTTTTTAAATATACTCCAGGGACTGGAAGAAGCGGATGCCGGAAAAGTGAACATCGGCGATACGGTCATATTCGGGAATTACTCACAGCAGGGATTGATAATCAAAGAAGATGTACGGGTAATAGAATTCGTAAAAAACATCGCCGAACATTTTCCCCTGAGTGGCGGCGGAACAATGAGCGCCTCCCAATTTTTAAATTTATTTCTTTTCCCGCCTGACCAGCAATATACCTATGTCTCCAAGTTAAGCGGGGGGGAAAAAAGAAGATTGCACTTATTATCCATATTATTCAGAAATCCCAACTTTCTGATCCTTGATGAGCCTACCAATGACCTGGATCTCCCTACGCTGGGCGTGCTGGAAAATTTCCTGGGTGATTTCCCCGGGTGCCTCCTTATCGTATCGCACGACAGGTATTTTATGGACAGGCTGGTGGATCACTTATTTATATTTGAGGGAGACGGGGTGGTCAGGGATTACCCGGGCAATTATTCTACTTACAGGCTATCTTTAAAAGAAAAGGATGAAGCTCCGAAAGCAACACTGGTAGCAGTTAGTGATGAAAAGAAATCCGTAACTTCAGAGAAGAAACCGCAGGCTCCCGAAAAAAGAAAATTATCCTATAACGAAAAACGGGAGTGGGACAACCTTCAGAAAGAAATGTCAGAACTGGAAAAAGAAAAAAAGCTTGTTTCTGAAAAAATTGATTCGGACTCCCATCCATATGACGAACTAATGAGGCTTTCCGGAAGGATAGCGGAAATCAATGCGCTACAGGACCGCAAGGAATTACGTTGGCTCGAGTTGAGTGAAATAGCTGAATAAACATAATTGTATTGCGTTAACTGAATGATGTAACCAAAATTAACCGCACTCATGAAGTATGTATTTACCTGCTTCCTGATGTCCATGTATTTTTATGGTCAGGCTCAGGATGTGCAGAATCCGCAAACGTTTGTAAAAACAATCATTCCGGACAGTCTTCGCCGTCAGCTTTCCATCATTGCAGGCCCGGGGATGGCGGGCCGCGAAACTACTACTGAAGGTCAGCGCAAAGCTGCTGAATATATCGCAGCCCAGTTTAAATCATTTGGACTTTTTACAGGATGGAGCACTAATTACCAGCAAACCTACCCTGTATTTCAGGATTCACTGATCAGGGCCTCACTTATTATTGGCAGCGATACGCTTAGGATGTGTACCGATTTTATTGTAAGCAATAACTCTACGTTTAATGTTTCATTTGCAGCAAGCGAAGTACTATTTGTGGGATACGGCCTTAGTGATTCTACCCGTGATGATTACAAAAATGTTAATGCGAGAGGTAAAATAGTAATGGTGATCCCTGGTGTGGGAACAAGTATTGTAAAGGGGAAAAAAACGAAAGGAAGAATTCCGGATTATTTTACCCTTCAGGATGCCGCACAAAAAAATGGCGCTATCGCAATACTCGTTGTAGATAAAAATTTTCCAAGGCCACCAGAGACCGCAAAGGGATACCTGTATGCCAACGATGCCAAAAAAGAAAACGTTCCCAATACTTTTATTATTTCGGATTCCGTTGCCAGGAAAATTATGGGCACCGACTATTATATCGCCCGGAAAATGATGAAGCTTGGCCCACCGCTGCCGAAAAGCTGCTATATCAGCGTGCAGCTGGAGCTTAACAAATTAACCGACCGGCTGGAATCCAGTAATGTGATCGGTTCCATAGAAGGAACTGATAAAAAAGAAGAAGCGATTATTATTACGGCACATTACGATCATCTCGGAAAGCGTGATTCATTAATTTATTATGGGGCAGATGATGACGGTTCAGGAACCGTGTCAGTGATCGAACTGGCCCGGGCATTTTCCATTGCGGCGGGGCATGGTGCAAGACCCAGGCGCACGGTAATTTTTATGACAGTATCGGGAGAAGAAAAAGGATTGTGGGGATCGTCCTATTATTGTGAAAATCCTGTATTTCCGCTGGAAAATACTTCTGTTGACCTGAATATAGATATGATAGGCAGAACGGAAGATAACAGACCCACAGCTGATTCCCTGAATTATATATATGTTGTTGGGGACAACCGGTTAAGCTCCGACCTTCGACCACTAAGTGAATCGATTAATTCAAAACGTTCTTCACTCAGCCTGGATTACAAATACAATTCACCTGATGATCCGCAGAGAATATTTTATCGGAGCGATCATTATAATTTTGCGAAAAAAGGTGTGCCGGTGATCTTTTATTTTGGTGGGTTGCATAAAGATTACCACCGCCCTTCAGATACTCCTGATAAGATTAATTATGATTTACTGGCGAAGCGTGCGCAGTTTATTTTTTACACCGCCTGGGAGATGGCCAACAGGGATGAAATGCTCAAAAGGGATTTACCCTAATACTGTTTATTTTGCGAATACCTTTTTCAAAATATCTGTAACGCGGGCAGCAGGATCCTTTCGTATCTTTTGCTCCTCCAGGGAAACCTGGTAAAACATACCGGTGAGCGCTTTATCCGTTACATAACCGGAAAGATCAGCATTCACCTTATTAAAGGTAGTGGGCAGTTTATTATAGGTTTCAAAAACATCTTTCCAGTATTTCGTTGCGTCGGCTTTCTTCAGGGCCTCATCGATCACAGGCTGAAAAGCTGAAGTGAGCTCAGCCGTCGTTTTACCTTTTAAATAAGAAGTCGCCGCGGAATCATTTCCCCGGAGTATTCCCACAGCATCCTGGATGCTCATTGTTTTAATGGCGCTTACAAAAATGGGAGCGGCTGATTTTGATGCGTCTTCAGCGGCTCGGTTCATAGACAAGATTGCTCTGTCTACCATGTTACCCAATCCCAGGCTCCTTAATGTTGTCTCTGCTTTTTTAGCTTCGGGAGGCATCAGGACTTTAATAGCTGCATTTGCAAAAAAACCATCCGCTGCTGACAGCCTGGATGAACTATTTTGCGCTCCTACACTCAATGCATCTTTTAGTCCCGCCACTATTTCATCAGTCGATAATCCACCGCTCCCCTTTGATTTATTTAATAAGTCTGATGCTTTTTTGAAAAGACCTCCACCGGTTGAATTATTCTGCTGGGCACAGGAGGCTAATGAAATAATCATGAAAATGGGTAGAATAAGCTTCTTCATAAGGAATATTTGATCTAATATAATTACTTTTGAGCCCGAAACAAATTACTATGAAGAATATAACATTATGCCTGATTCTGTCTGTTATGGCATCCGCTTCTTTCTCGCAGACAGTAAAATCAAAACCTTCCGGTAAAAAACCTTCACCTATCGTAAAACCGGCCACTATACAGCTTAAAACCCCGCTGGATTCTTTCAGCTATGCGGTTGGACTGAGCATGGCGGGATTTTATAAGGAACAGGGCGTTCAAAACATTAACAATGCTTTAGTAATGAGAGCGCTTAACGATGTGAAAAACGGTAAGTCATTGCTCGATGAGTCACAAACCAACTCCAGCATTGTTAACTACATGACCTCAATGAAAAGCCAAAAAGCTTCAGGTAATAAAAAAGAAGGAGAAGTTTTTCTTGCAGCGAATAAATCAAAGCCCGGTGTAATAACATTACCAAGCGGACTCCAATACATGGTTATAAAAGAAGGAACCGGAGCAAAGCCGGCACTGACCGATAAGGTAAAAGTTCATTATGAAGGTTCGCTTATCAGTGGAAAAATATTTGACAGTTCCATTCAGAGAGGTGAGCCCATTGAATTAAATGTCAATGGTGTAATTCCCGGATGGACAGAAGCGTTGCAGCTAATGCCCATTGGCAGCAAATGGAAATTATTTGTTCCGTCAGATCTTGGCTATGGAGACAATGGCGCAGGTGCCGATATCAAACCGGGAGCCACGCTCCTGTTCGATGTGGAACTGATCGATATTGTAAAATAATTTATCTGTACAACCGGTCGTAATAATCCGCTGCCATTCTTCCGGATTCAAATCGCAGGCGTACGTCGCGCATTCCATTTTTGGCAATCTGTCTCCAGGTGTCATAATGATCATAATATAAAGGAAGAATTTCTCCTTCCAGTATTTCGTATAATTTATCCAGGTCGTACTGGTCCTGCTGCTGCACGGTCATATTTCCGTAGTCGCACTTTGGCACTACAAAACCGTTGTGGCCATGATCAACAAATTCAGGGATCCATCCATCATCGGTAGAAAAATTTACGGCACCATTCATAGCGGCGGTCATTCCGCTCGTACCGGAGGCTTCCCGCGGAACACGGGGGTTGTTCAACCAGATGTCCGCAGCTTGTTTCAGCCTTTTGGAGAGCGTAATTTCATAGCCGATCAGCACAGAAATATTTTTGTAGTTCATGCTGAGATGAACAAGGTTGTTGAACCCATTAATAGCCGGATAATCCATAGGATAAGGCTTTCCCGCCCATATGATCTGCACAGGATACTTCAGGTTTGACATTAATCTTTCGAATCTCAACCTGTCGCTGGTAATCAGTTCCGCTCTTTTATACTCTGCAAAACGACGTGCCCATACGATAGTGAAAACAGCGGGATTAAAAATCTTACCCGTCTGGTCGGCAACTATTTCAAAGGTTCTTCTCTTTAAAAATAATTTACGGTCGTCCCATAAATTGTCATTGCCTTCATCAGCATATTTATACAACTGCTTGTCTGCCCAGTAGCGCCAGTTTTGAGAATTGGTAATGGATATGATGGGGCAGATATCTGAGTATTTCCCCCACATATGCCGGGCCACTTCACCGTGCAGTTGAGACACCCCATTGGCGATATGCGCAAACCTTAAAGCTACAAGTGAATGATTGAATACATCATCCTGAATGCCGGTTATTTTTTTTACTTCATCCAATCCGATTCCGCAGAAAAAACTCATTTTTTCACATAAATAAATATCATGTTTTTCATTCCCGGCTTCCTCAGGTGTATGTGTTGTAAATACAAGTCTCTTTCTGACCTCTTCTGCCTTGCCGAATTTTTTATACAAGTAAAATACAGCAGAAATGCCGTGTGCCTCATTCAAATGATAACGCTCCGGAGCGAAGCCCAGTTCATCCACCAGCTTCGCGCCACCTACGCCGAGTAATATAAACTGGGCGAGTTTGGTGGCAACATTAGTGTCATATAAACGGTGGGTGATGGTCTGTGAGATGTGATCGTTCTCCGGAAGATCAGTGCTCATCAGGAACAGCGGAGCGCTTTTGAAAGTTTCAGGATTTAGATACAGCACCTTAACCCATACCGGGTGGTCGTGAATATTGATTTGAAATCGGATGCCCGTATCTTCCAGAAAACTATAATTTTTCTCCATCCAGGTTGCCTGGAGGGTCTGGTCCTGATTACGTGCCTGGTCGTAATAACCGTACTTCCAAAGGATACCTATTCCTATTAAATTCTGCTGGAGTTCATATGCACTGCGCAAATGAGAGCCGGAAAGAAACCCAAGGCCGCCACTATAAATTTTAAGCGGCTGGTGAATGGCAAACTCCATGGAGAAGTAGGCCACTTTTTTTGAATACCTGTCATCTGTTTTATAGGGGACCTGAAAATTTGTAAAATTCATGCATGAAGGTTTTTAATACTGTCTTACGACAATGACCAGGAGTTATTTTTTATTTGTGGATTTCAGATTCTTTTGTTTCACTTCTTTCTTTTTCTTTTTAGGATAAGTACCCTCGAAAAAGCATTTAATATCACGGAAAGATCCACACCCTTCTATCTCTTTCATCGCTACTGATGAAGGATTGAATGTGAATTCAAGCGTGCATGGATTGCCAGTTTCTTTATACTGGGCAACCCTGGAAGATACAAAGCGTGCCGTTCCTTTTAATTCTCCTTTACAATCACCCTTATTTTTTTCAAAATGGGTGAAAAATATTATTTCAGAAAGTTTACGGCTGTCCCTGAACGATATAAAATTCTTTTTATCTACCTGGTAGTCACCGGTAAATTTATTTTTTTGGGTAAATGTATCAACGGGGTTAAGCACATCCTCGGTAACCTCATGGCCAGGTTCTGTCACTATTAATGTGAAATCATTAGAGGCGTTGTTATAGATATAAATATTTCTTTTAAAGTCGATCGCGCCTGACTTGTTTTTTCTTTCCCTATAGGTGATTATCTGAAATTTTTTATCCAGCGACCCGTAAGCGGAAGTATAATTATTATCGCTGGAAGATTTTATAAGCGGCAGGGCGGTAAGGTATTTGTTTTTTTTGTCAAAGCAAATGACATAAGCAACACGCTTCTGGCCCTGAACTACTTTAACAAAAAGATAGGTTTCTTTTCCTTTTTCCTTTGCTTTTCCCAGGGGATATATTTTTGTTTTACCCTTGCCAAAATCCTTGCTGAGAACAGAGTCTGGAATAAAGGAAGTAAAGACTGGTGCTGCTATCAGCAATGAGTCTGGATTTTTTTTGGTCAGGACGCTATCTGAAATAGTAATGGGTAGGTCTGCATCATGAAAAAAACCGATAAAATCGCTGATATCTACCGGTTCTTCTCCCGAAAGGGATGTTTTCTTTTTTGCTTTACAGGCGGATAATGAAATTGAGGCTACCAGGACAAATAACAGAAATCTGATCAGACATTTATCATTCATACAAATCATTTACAAGCACCACAGTATCATTAATCGTGCCCTTCAATAGCTCCACCGTGCCGTTGGTGTCTTAAAAGTAGCAATTCGACCTCATCAATGAAAATAAATATAGGGATTTAATTGCAAGAGTTTTTAGATTTGACTAAATTTAAATTTAGATAACCTAAACAGTTTTGTTCCTGTAATCATGAAAGTATCATCAAGTAAAGAAAATTACCTTAAGGCCATCTTTCATTTACAGGAAGAGGATCGCATGGTAACCACCAACGATCTGGCGCGCGAGCTTGATACCAGGGCGGCGTCCATTTCAGACATGCTCAAGAAGCTGAAGACCCAGAAATTGCTTTTGTATGAAAAATACCAGGGGTTCAGGCTGAGCCCCGAAGGACGAAAAATGGCGCTGCAGATCATTCGCAAGCACAGGCTTTGGGAGAGCTTCCTGGTAGATAAGCTGAATTTTGGATGGGAAGAGGTGCACGAAATGGCGGAAGAACTGGAGCACATCACCAGCAAAAAGCTGGTTGACCGCCTCGATGAGTTCCTTGGATTTCCCAAATCGGATCCGCATGGAGACCCTATACCCGATGCCAATGGAAAAATTTCCCATAAGAAACAAATGAGCCTGCTGGAACTGAAACTAAACGTGCCCGCCACAGTAAGTAATATCAGTGACCAGTCTTCAGAAATGCTGGAGCTTCTCAAACACAAGGGCATTTTCCTGGGCACGAAACTGGAGATAAAAAAGAAATTTTCGTTTGATAATTCAATGGAGCTAAAGGTGAAAAGCCTGCCAGCAATAACGATAAGTGAGAACGTGGCTAAAAATGTTTATGTAACCCATGAGGAATAATATATCAGCCGGCAAATCATTAGGAGAGGTTCATGGATCGGTCGACCCTGGCAAACATGCCCGTAACTGGAAAAAGGTATTGTCTTTTTTCGGACCGGCTTACCTGGTAAGCGTGGGTTACATGGATCCCGGCAATTGGGCCACCGACCTGGCAGGGGGAAGCAAGTTCGGCTATCAGCTGATATGGGTGCTGCTAATGAGCAACCTGATGGCACTATTGCTGCAGAGCCTTGCAGCGAGGCTTGGAATCGTCCGCCAGCGCGACCTGGCACAGGCTAACAGGGAGACCTACCCGAAAGGCGTAAATTTCATTTTATATATACTTGCGGAAATAGCTATTGCCGCCACCGACCTGGCAGAGGTGCTTGGAATGGCAATAGGAATCCAGTTGCTGACGGGACTGCCATTGGTATGGGGAGTAAGCATCACCGTGTTCGATACTTTTTTATTGTTGCTGCTGCAACGCCTGGGAATGCGCACGGTTGAAGCATTTATTATTACGCTAATAGGCGTTGTCGGTATTTCTTTTTTGTTTGAAATTATTCTTGCGAGACCTGATCTGGCTGAAGTCGCCACCGGATTAATTCCTCATATCCCCAATGATGAAGCGCTGTATATAGCGATAGGAATAATTGGGGCCACGGTAATGCCGCATAATTTATACCTGCATTCCGCATTGGTACAAACGCGGAAAATCAGGAACAGTGAAAAAGGGATCAGGCAGGCGCTTAAATTTAATTTTTACGATTCTACCATTGCCCTGAATATTGCCTTCCTGGTGAATACTGCAATCCTCGTACTGGCCGCCACTGTTTTTTTTAAAGCAGGAAGAACAGATGTCGCAGAAATAAAAGATGCCCATCAGTTATTAGCTCCCTTGCTGGGATCCGGTATTGCACCAGTGGTATTTGCCATTGCGCTGATCGCCGCGGGACAGAGTTCTACTGTTACCGGCACTTTAGCGGGGCAGATTGTAATGGAAGGTTATCTCAAACTACACATTAATCCCATGCTGCGAAGGTTGATAACAAGATTACTTGCGATCGTTCCGGCAGTTATTGTTATTTCTTTTTATGGAGAAGAAGAAGTGAATGACCTGCTGATATTCAGCCAGGTAGTGCTGAGCATGCAGCTGGGGTTTGCAGTAGTTCCCTTAATACATTTCGTAAGCGATAAAAAAACGATGGGTCAATTTGTGATCAACCCGGTTGTCAAAGTGCTGGCATGGCTGGTGGCGGTGGTACTGGTAGCGCTGAATGTGAATTTACTTTATCATGCGGCTTTAAGTTTTTTTAATACTTCTGATAATGTCTTTTGGAAAATCATTATTATCGGAGGCGCCGGATCACTTGCTTTTTTATTAGGCTACATCGTTGTTTACCCATATCTCCCAAAAATATATAGCATGCAAAGCCACGAAGAAATAATACAGGAGGAGCAAAGAAATGACTAGCGCCCTGCCACGGACCTTTATTTAAGCAGATGCTTCAGCCTGCTGAACGTTTCGGGTTTTATTTCCAGGTAAGAAGCGAGAATTTTTTGAGGAACACGCTGTATCATATGCGGATGGTGCTTCAGGTAATGAAGAAAGCGCTGGCGGGTGGTGTGACTGAGCTGCGAAAAATAACGAGCGTCCTTTTTAATAAAAAGAAACGTCATCATTTCCCGGCCTATCTGTTCGGCAGCGGGAATAGTATCCAGTACAAACTGCACCTTATCATACCGCATGGAAACCACTACAGAGGGTTCCAGGGCGTTGATGATCACTGTTGAGGGTACTCTTGTATGAAAAGAAATTTCCGACTGGATCAGGTGTCCTTCAAGCGCCAGCTGAAGTGTTTTCTCATTTTTACCGACAAGGACATATTTTCTCAGCAATCCTTTTACCACCAGGTTAATATAATCGTCGGTCTGGCCGTATTTCAGTACCTCTTCTTTTTTAGCATACCTACGCACTTCCAGAAATGGAAGAAACTGGTTAAAATTCTGTTCTTTCAGGTTCACATACTGCTGGATATATTTATAGATGTATCCTGCATACTGGTTGATATCTGGGTTGGTATGCTCCATTAATTATAAAGAGACCGCAGGGTTCTTGCTACTGCTCCGGATACGTAACAGATGCTTCAGGCGACTGAAGGTTTCAGGCTGGATGTTTAAATAAGAAGCCAGGTACTTCTGCGGTACGCGCTGAAAAAGTATGGAATTATTACTCAGGAACCTTACAAAACGTTCCTGGGTAGTGTACAGTATGCGTTCAATATCCCAGTTTTCCTTTTGCAAAAACAGATCTGTAATAATGAGCCTTCCAAGGCGCTGCCACTTTTTATCAATTGCGTAAAGTTTCTCGATGTTGTCCCGGCTAAATGAAAGAAACGTGGTGGGCTCAATGGTTTCAACGACGTACAGAGATTTTTCTCCAGACAAAAAAGATACTGAAGAACTGATAAGTTCGCCTTCCTTAGCCAGTTGGGTGATAACTTCCACATCCCCTTTATAAAAAAATTTTCTGGCCAGGCCTTTAAGAATAAAATTAAAATATTCTTCCTGTTCGCCCCGGTCGACCAGCCTTATTTTTTTGTCATAAGTGCGCACTTCGGCAATATCGGCGAGCTGATTAAATTCTTCATCAGTGAGCTCGATAAACCTGCCTAAATATTCTTTTAGTGCCCCTACCATCATTGCAAGTTATATTTTATATACGAAATTGGGCGTAGAAGGTATTATAATATAATGTGATAAGTGTTTTTCATTAACTCCGTACATGATTTTTCTTACTTTTGCCCACCGCATAAAATATAAATATGAAACAGAAAATAAAAGTTAAAAATCCAGTGGCAGAACTTGATGGTGATGAAATGACCCGCATTATCTGGAAATTCATTAAGGACAAACTCATTCTTCCTTATATAGATGTGGACATCCGTTACTTTGATCTCGGGATGGAATACCGCGATGAGACCAATGACCAGGTGACGATCGACGCTGCCAATGCCATCAGGGAATTTGGCGTGGGCATAAAATGCGCCACCATTACTCCGGATGAGGACAGGGTAAAAGAATTTAAGCTGAAGCAGATGTGGAAGAGCCCTAATGGCACGATCCGCAACATACTCGATGGAACCGTGTTCCGGGAACCCATTGTGATCAGCAATATTCCAAGACTGGTTACCAACTGGACCGCTCCCATCATTGTGGGGCGGCATGCTTTCGGCGACCAGTACCGTGCTTCGGATACCGTGATCAAGGGAAAAGGCAGGTTGACCATGACCTTCACTCCTGAAGATGGCAAAGAGCCACAGGTAATAGAAGTGTACAATTTCAAAGGAGATGGCGTGGCCCTGAGCATGTACAACACCGATGAGAGCATCAGTGGTTTTGCCAGAAGCTGTTTTAATATGGCTCTGAGTAAAAAATGGCCCTTGTACTTATCTACCAAAAATACTATTCTTAAAAAATATGATGGCAGGTTCAAGGATATTTTCGCTGAGATATTTGAAGCGGAATTCAGGCAGAAATTTGCCGGCGCAGGTATTGTATATGAGCACAGGCTCATCGATGACATGGTGGCGAGCGCACTGAAATGGAACGGCAATTTTGTATGGGCCTGCAAGAACTATGATGGCGATGTACAGAGCGATTCTGTGGCGCAGGGCTTTGGATCACTGGGTCTGATGACATCAGTGCTGGTAACGCCCGATGGTAAAACTATGGAAGCAGAAGCGGCGCACGGAACGGTGACCAGGCATTTTCGTGATCACCAGGCAGGAAAGCCCACTTCTACTAACCCGATCGCTTCAATTTTTGCCTGGACGCGGGGATTGGCTTTTCGTGGTAAGCTCGATGGCAACAATGAACTGATAGATTTTTGTAATACGCTGGAGCAGGTGTGCATTGAAACGGTGGAAAGCGGAAAAATGACCAAGGACCTGGCGATAGCCGTGCATGGAAATAAAGTAAGCCACGGGGATCATTACCTGTACACAGAAGAGTTTCTGGAGGCTATAGACCAAAATTTGCAGCAGAAATATTAGGCTGTTCCGAGGTTATCAGGCACGCTATCCTTTCCTGACAAGTTTAAAAAAAGAAAGCCCTCCTAAGAATAGGACGGCCTCTAACGATTGCTTGCCATATGAAAGAGTTCTGAAGGCATCACCAGGCATGCGGTGGTGACGCCTATATTTCTATTGAAATACTATTTCTTAACAGTAGTGTCTTTCTTCGTAGTAGTCTTAGTTGTGTCCATCTTAACAGCCGCAGTATCAACCGGAGCTGTAACTGCAGTGTCTACAGTAGCTGGAGTAACAGTAGTTGTTGAATCTGAAGAAGTGCTTGTCTTTTCAGTGTTGTCATTACAAGCTGTTGCAAAAATGCCTATAGCTAATACAAAAAGAAGTTTTTTCATCGTAACTTTTTTTAAATTTAAATTATTTAGTGTTTATACCAGATTGGGAAAAAGGTAACCCTGCCTGTAAGAAATAATTTTAAATATTTTTAAGGGGGTTACTTATTCCTACTTTCGGTATAAATAAAGGGCAAAGTGTGAAATCAGATGCTACTGAATCAGGTTTACTGAAGGGATTGGCTCAGAACGACAGGGAAGCGGTAGAAACCATCTACAGCCGTCATTTCGGAATGATCCAGTCATTAATTATCAATAACAACGGCACCACCGATGACGCCCGCGATGTTTTCCAGGAAGCCATGATCGTGCTGTACGAGAAATCCAGATCCCCGGATTTTGAACTTAACTGCCAGCTGAAGACCTATATGTATTCAATATGCCGGCGCTTATGGCTAAAACGGCTGGCACAGTCCAAAAGGTTCATCCCGGAGATCAATGAAATGAAAAATACAGTGCCTGTTGAAGATGACATTGAAGCGCAGGACCAGAGAAACAGGGAATTCCAGGTGATGGAAAAGGCACTCGCCGGCCTGGGTGAACCTTGCAAGAGCCTTTTGGAGGCTTTTTATTTACAGAAAAAGAACATGAGCGAAATAGCAGGAAGTTTTGGGTACACGAATCCCGAAAATGCGAAGAACCAGAAGTACAAATGCCTGATGCGACTGAGAAAATTGTTCTTTTCCGAACATACAATTAATCCCGTGTGATGGACAAAGTAAAATTATTAGACACTGTTGAAAGATTCCTCCGTAATGAAATGTCTCCTGAAGAGAAGTATCATTTTGAGGAAATGCGAAGCAATGATCCGGACATAGACCTGCTTGTTGTAGAGCACTCCGCTTTTCTTTACCAGATCGGTAAATACAACGATACCCGGAACTTTCGTGCCGCACTTCATGAGGTCCACAACCACCTGACCGACCAGGGCATCATTAAAGAAGCTCCTCCTAAGGCGCTGGTACGCCAGTTGTGGAAAAAACATAAACGTGTGATGGCTGTAGCGGCATCTATTGCAGGAATTACCACCCTTCTTATCGCGGGCATGGTATCTTATTATTCAAGGAAGGCCAGCACGGCAGAGCTTCAGCAGCTAAGTAAAAAATTTGAAAATACAGAACGCCGGGTAAATGCCCTCAGCGCACAGGTAGCCAGTGAAAAAATAACCGTAGATAAAGCGCCTACCAATATCCCTATCAAATCGGGTGGCACAGGATTCCTTATAGATGGAAAAGGATACCTGGTGACCAACGCCCATGTGGTCGAAGGTTCCTCAACTGTTGTAATCCAAAACAACAGGAGACAGGAATTCCGGGCGACCATTATTCATATCAGTCACCTGAACGATATAGCGATCCTGAAAATAGAAGATGCGGATTTTAAACCCATTAATGTCCTTCCTTACAGCATTAAAAAAATAGGCGCGGAACTTGGCGAACCGCTCTTCACACTTGGTTTTCCAAGAGAAGAGATCGTTTATAATGAAGGATACATGAGCGCAAAGACCGGTTTTAACGGAGATACGCTCACCTGCCAGATTGGAGTTTCAGCTAATCCCGGTAATTCCGGAGGGCCGGTTTTTAACAAAAATGGAGAAGTGATCGCCATTATTAACACCAGGCAAACCCAGGCTGAAGGGGTCGTATTCGCCATTAATGCCAGAAATATTTATAGTTCGGTAGATTCTGTGATGAAAGATTCCTCCACCAATACCCTGAAGCTGCCCGTTACCACTTCCTTGAAGGGGATGGACAGGGTTCAGCAGATCAGGAAAATTGAAGACTGCGTGTATATGGTAAAGAGTTACTAAGACCAGAGATTGTCCGGGTATTCTTTGCTATCAATCAGTGCATCCAGACTTGCTTTTACATCAGGCGCATCTTCCTTGTAGGTAACCCCAAACCATTTGGCCGTAGTCGGGATAACTTTAATTACACCCACTTTATCATTGATAAATCTATCTCCTACGATCGGAATGAAAAATTCAGCCTTGGGCTTACTGATATTTTCATCTAAAAATTCTTTAAATAACTTTTCGGAGTAAGAAAAGACAGAAAGCTCAAAGCACCAGAAATTCATAGATACCTGCGAATCCCTGGGCAATTCGCGCGGCTGCTGGTCATCCTCACAAATAATCTTACCATCAGTTTCAGATATGTTCAGCCGTTCGGCAATGGCGGTAAGATTGCCCTTAGCATCTACCTGGCAAACACCCCTGTTGACCGTTCCGTTATCAGAAAGCGTCTTTAGCAACTCATACCCTATAATAGAATAAACTTTTTCACTGGCATCATTGGTCAGGAACAGGAATGCTTTCTCAAATGCATCACGGCCATAAAAATCGTCTGCATTGATCACTGCAAAAGGATCCTTTACCGCATCTTTCGCACATAGCACCGCATGAGCAGTCCCCCAGGGCTTTGTTCTTTCAGCAGGAAGCTGTCTATCCCCGAGAAATGCTTTAAGGTCCTGGAATACGTAAGCCGTTTCTATTTTTCCTTTCAGCTTCGGATCAAAAATATTTTTAAAATCGTTTGCGAACTCTTCCCGGATGATAAACACCACTTTTTTGAAACCCGCCCGGATGGCATCATATATTGAATATTCCATAATGGTTTCTCCGGAAGGTCCAAATCCCTGAATCTGTTTCATACTTCCGTACCTGGAAGCCATACCTGCCGCTAAGATCACTAGAGTTGGTCGCATTATTGTAATTTTAAAATTTAGTCACGAATTTATAGAATTATAGTGGTGATTCAAACCCTTAATGACACGTTGTTTGCTGACAGTGGTATTACTGTTGATGCATTGCGCCTCGACCTCATCCATCCGCAGGTTTCCGGAAACAAATGGTTTAAATTAAAGTATCCCCTTATCTCCGCTTTGTCTACGGGCAAAAAAGGAATGTTGAGTTTTGGCGGCGCCTATTCTAACCACCTTGTCGCCATGGCCTTTGCCTGTCGTGAAAACGGATTGGAATCAATGGCGATCATCCGCGGCGACGATCCGCAAATGTCTAATCCTTCTCTTCAACAAATGCGCGAATATGGGATGAAACTTGTGTTTGTGCCTCGCGAAGCTTACAGGCACAAGGAAAAATTAACCGGTCAATACCTGGAAAAAAATCCTGAATATTATTATGTTCCGGAAGGAGGACAAAGTGAAGACGGCATAAAAGGGGCCTCAGAAATTCTGCAGCCCGGGCATAATGAATACACGGACATCATTTGCGCAGTGGGCACGGGTACAACAATTGCGGGCATTGTCAACGCCTCAGCTACCCCGCAAAAAATTACAGGAATCTGCAGTTTGAAAATACCGGACAAGAGTGAAAATGCACTTTTAAATTTTATAAAAACTAATACCGTACGCAATAATTTCAGGCTATTGTCTGATTATCACTTCGGGGGATATGCCAGGAAGAATGATCTACTGATAACATTCATGAATGAATTATACCTGAAGGAAAACATACCAACAGATTTCGTATATACGGGGAAATTATTTTTTGCAGTATATGACCTGGCAAGAAAAAAATATTTTGCAGAAGGATCAAAGGTGCTTATCATACACAGTGGCGGTTTACAGGGCAACAGGTCTCTGGAGAAAGGCATATTGAAATTTTAATTAATTTTAAAGGATCAACCAGACCCGAATATGAAGATACCAGGTGGAATTTTGCTTTTATTCATCATTTCAGCAATCAAAATCTCAGCGCAGGATATCCTTCCCGGGTTTACAGTGATCTATAAAGGAGCCAACAGAAATGTTATCAGCTGGACTAATCCTTATCAATATGTATCCCAGATCAGCATACAACGTTCTACGGACAGTACTAAAAATTTTAAAACAATCCTGACAGTTCCTGATGCAAACGTGCCTCAGAACGGATTTGTTGATATAAAGGCAACAACCCCATTAATGTATTACCGTTTATTTATCGTGCTGGACAGCGGCAGATATCAGTTCAGCCGCGCAAAAAGGCCGGTACCGGATACCACCAGGCTCATATCCATTGCTGATCCGCTGCTTAAAAATGAAAGTACCAGGGTAATAGTTGACAGCCTCAGCAATAAAGAATCCAGGGCTCTTAAAGAAAAAATGCTTCCGGTCAATCCTGTATTGCCTAAGCCGGAAAGATTCTTTATAGTAAAAAGAAGGGATAGTATTGTCAGCACAATTCCGGAAAAATATATTAAAAAATTCCGCGACAGTTTAATATATTCCACTAATGACACATTATTATTTGCTTCGGCGGATACCATATTAATAAAGCCGTTCGTACCCAAAGAAGTGTACAGGACATCCAGGTATATTTTCACAGAAAAATATGGCAACGTGATGATAGCGCTTGCAAATGCGGAAAATAAAAAATATTCGGTAAGTTTTTTCGATGATAAAAAAGCGCTTCTTTTTGACATAAAAGAGGTCAAATCAGTATCATTGATAGTAGACAAAACCAATTTCGTGCACTCGGGATGGTTCTGGTTTGAATTGTATGAAGACGGAAAGCTAAAAGAAAAGAATAAATTCTTTATTCCGAAAGATTTTTGATGCCGGAGAATTAACTAAAGTACTATTTCAAAAACTTCCTCAAAATAATACCTGACTTTTTCTTTAATCTCCTTCATGTCCACTTCCCTGCCTAATTCTTTTTGTAAAGAAGTAACCTGTTTATCTGTTATTCCGCAGGGAACAATATCATTAAAATAATCCAGGTTGGTATTTATATTCAATGCCAGTCCATGCATGGTGATCCAGCGGCTGCAACGGATGCCGATGGCGCAGATCTTTCTTTCTTTTCCTTTAATACCAGGATCCAGCCATACCCCTGTTTCGCCTTTAAAACGACCGGCGGCGATGCCATAATCCGCGAGTGTTCTGATGATGACTTCTTCAAGGCTTCGGAGAAACCTCCCGATATCGGTATAAAATTTTTCCAGATCAAAAATGGTATACACCACCAGTTGCCCGGGACCGTGAAAGGTTATATCTCCTCCCCTGTTGGTTCTGTAAAAGCCGATGCGATTCTTTTTCCTGTTTTCGTCAGAGATCAGTACGTTACCGATCTTCCCACTTTTGCCAAGCGTATATACCGGAGGATGTTCTACAAACAATAAATGATGTTTTGTTTCCGCATGTTCGGCGATGGCTTCTTCAGTGAGCCATTTGGATGATTTCACCTTTACATTGCTGTCAAGCAGTTTTTCCTGGTATTCCCAGGCCTCCTGGTAGTCCATAGTGCCCAGCTCTTCAAAATGTACTGCCTGTTTCATAAACGAAGGCACAAAATTAAACATTAAACTAATCTTACCTTTGCATAAATTTATAAATGCCCGAAGAGTCCGATACATACGAAGAACCGGTGAATGCATCCCCTTCAGATACCGAAGAACAGTCGGAGGAATTGTACGAACGCCTGAGCCTTGTGGTAGACGGCGGGCAGGAACCTATGCGGCTGGATAAGTTCCTCACCGCGCGGATGGAAGGCGCTTCGCGAAATAAAGTGCAGCAGGCCATTGAATCCGGCCGGGTGCTGGTTAACAATAACAAAGCCCAGGCCAACCATAAGATCAAGCCGGGAGAAGAGATCGTTGTATTTACCGACCGGGAACCGCACGGCGATGAGATCATCCCCGAAGAAATGCCTCTGGATATCAGGTATGAGGATAACGATGTGATGATCGTCAACAAGCGGGTAGGAATGGTGGTGCATCCGGCCAGCGGAAACTACAGCGGCACGCTTATAAATGGTGTCGCTTATTACCTGCTTCAGCAAAACAGCCAGCTTAACCAGACTGACCTGCCCCGGTTCGGGCTCGTTCACCGCATAGATAAAAATACCAGCGGACTGATGGTACTCACTAAAAACAGCAAGGCGCTGGCCAGCCTGGCCAAACAATTTTTCGATCACACCGTTCACCGCCAGTATATAGCCCTTGTATGGGGAGACGTGGAGCAGGATTCCGGCACGATCCGCGCAAACATCGGAAGACATAAACGCTTCAGAAAATTATTTACCACCTATCCGGAAGGCGATTTTGGCAAAGAAGCTGTGACGCATTATAAGGTCCTGGAAAGGCTCGGTTATGTAACACTCATTCAATGCGAACTCGAAACAGGCCGTACGCACCAGATACGTGTGCACATGCAATCCATCGGGCACCCATTGTTCAATGATGATTTATATGGTGGAGACAGGATCGTTAAGGGAACGGTGTTTACAAAATATAAGCAGTTTGTCGATAATGCATTCGCTATGTGCCCACGGCATGCGCTCCATGCAAAAACAATAGGGTTCATTCATCCTACAACAAAAGAGCAGGTAAGCTTTGACAGCGTTGTGCCGGATGACATGACCAATGTAATAGAAAAGTGGAGAGGATATGCCAGGAATAAGAATATCTAATTATTGAAGTCAAACAATGTTGCGGTAAAAATCCCGCGTTCCCGCTTTTTGAATACTACATCCCAGTTGCCGTTGTAGCGCATTACTTTAGGCACCAGGTAATTTTTAAACTTTGTCATTTCAACTTCTATGTGCACGTCAAAATCATACACTCCTGCGTTATAGCTCAGGTCATAATTACGGCCGGTAATCTCCCAGGTTTTTGTATTGAACCAGGTGGTCATTTCATTGATGATGATCTGGTCTTTATCTGATTTTGAAAGGTTATCAACCGGTGTGATCTTAAAAACATAACACAGTTCGCCTTTATATTCCTGCATATCTATCATGAAATCATACCTGTCGGAAACCTTTTCATCAAATAGAGCGATCTTATTGCCGATAAA
>Ga0209512_1000946_pt1 | contig 39963 bp, 33 predicted proteins | sample frozenSSSSmetaG_FD_184142 | JGI IMG/M metagenome (GOLD analysis project Ga0209512, IMG submission 184142) | Glacier valley bacterial and archeal communities from Borup Fiord, Nunavut, Canada, to study Microbial Dark Matter (Phase II) -... | ecosystem: Environmental > Aquatic > Freshwater > Ice >...
CTTGGGACGGATCACTCCAATGGAGAAATGGAACCAGGATAAACACACAATTTTAATGAGAAAACTAACCGCTTAATTAATCCTTGAAATTTAAAAGAATACTCTTGTTTTATAGGGGTCAAAACAGTAAGGACCTATATAATTTGGCTGAGTCAGTAAGGAACACTTTGAATTTATCAAATGTAAAGTTCGTACATAAAAATTTAACTAAACTGGATTTTGAGCTATTTGATTCTTTCTATTTTTTCAATTCCTTTTATGAGAATATTATGCCAGATCTGTGTATAGATACTAAAATTGAAACGAATGCAGAGTTATATAGCTATTACACCAATTATGTATATGAACAATTAAATAAGCGGCCATCAGGAACTAAGTTAGTCACTTATCATGGTTCAAGTAAACAGGTGCCTTCAAGCTATAAATTAATAGATAATTCCCAACACTATGCACTTAAATTTTGGATGAAAGCGTAGGTGTATAAATAATTTTAAAAACCTATGATAATAAATTGTAATCTAGGCATTGCAATTTATTATTAAAGTTCACAGTTTTTGATAATTTAGGTTACACAAAAACGAAGGTATTCGTGTAAGCCTTTATCATTATTCCAACGTTTTTTGATAATGCTGGAGGAGTAAATGAGTACCTAATCGTATATTAAAAATATTCTGCTCTTGGAGTAAGTTTTTTTAAATGCAAACAACTAATAGTTGAAAAAGCATATATGAGAACCTTACTACTTTTGATGGCTGTTTCAATAAGCGCCACATCTTGCGGACCCAATTCATCTCCTGAGAAGCGAATGAATATTAAGAATCAGGAACTTAGTCAAAAAGTTGAAGTGATTTTTAAACGGCAACAAATCTTATGAGACAGTATATTAATCCTGAAAAAGGAAATCGACGCCATTAACAATAAATAAGCATGGCTGTGGAAAAGAATTTTATGAGGAAGATACTATCGTTGATTATAGTGGCACTTATTACTACCAGAGCCATTGCACAACAAGAATCGGCACAAGCTAAGTCTGTTATTAAGTTATTCACAGAATATATCAACTCCGGTCATTATGACCTCATTTGCAATTTATTCAATGAAAAAGCCAAGTCCAAATTCCCTCACGACCGGACAATGGTCTTCCTTGAACAACTGCAAACCAGATATGGTAATATAAAAAATACCACATTTATGTCGGTAGAAAACACATTTACTACCTACCTTGCTGATCTTGATAAGGGGCAGGTTGTAATATGGATAGCCGTTGATAGTCTTTCAACAATCAATGGATTGTTTGCTAAGCCTTACCAGACTACAATTCCGCCGAAAGCCGAACGCAATACCACTAAATTATCCCTACCCCTCAGTAGCGAGTGGACTATCTCTTGGGGTGGCGACACCAAGGCGCTTAATCTTCACAATGGAGCAAAATTTCAACAGTACGCATTTAATATTGTTATCAATGGGTTAAACGAACGATCTTACAAAACAGACGGAAGATCAAATACCGACTACTATGCATTCGGCGAAAAGATACTAGCTCCGGCCGATGCTACTGTGGTGCTTGCAGTTGATGGTGTTGCGGATAATGTTCCTGGTACAGTAAACACTATGTATGTACCAGGTAATTCGGTTATATTAAAGACAGCAAATAATGAATATTTCTTTTTTGCCCATTTCCAACAAAATACCGTGAACGTAAAGGATGGCGATGTGATAAAACAAGGGCAGTTACTTGGCAGATGCGGCAACTCGGGTAATTCATCTGAACCGCATTTGCATTTCCATATTCAGGATGCACCGAATTTCGATACAGCAACCGGAATAAAATGTTACTTCGAGCGCATCTATGTAAATAACAAAATCATGGATGATCATTCCCTTATAAAAGGAGAAAGAATAGATAATATCAAACATTAGTAATGAGCGAAAGGGAATCTCTAACAATGATACAGGATAACCAAGGCATTATAAGAGTTCGACATGGCTTTATCGTGTTGCGCCGAACGCAGCTATGGCATCATTCAGAAAAAACAAACCAAATGTTACCTTGTCAACGATCGGCGATGATGTACCCTTTCTTCGCCATTTGCAAGAACACGGGGTAAATCCGTTTCAGTGGTTGAAATATATGCTTGAGAATGTCATGGCTATAAACCACAAAAACTTAAATTAACTCTTTCCGCACAACTATAAACGAATTATAGAGCAATCAAACATGTAGTTCGTAGGGCGGATACCTTTAAACATCAAAAGCAGCTATAGAAGCTGCTTTTGATGTGGTGGAGAATATCGGATTCGAACCGATCACCTCTTCACTGCCAGCGAAGCGCTCTAGCCAAATGAGCTAATCCCCCATGGGTGGCAAAAATAGTTAATTTTGGTCAATTTCAAAATGAATTCAATTATTTATGAATTGCTTGCAACATCTTGAAATTTTCAACGTCTTATATCCAATCATCAAATAAAAGACAATTGATATATTTAACAAAAATATAAGACTTACATCATGAAAACGACTTTCTTAATATTATTCACAAGCGCCTTTATTACGGCAAACTTCAGCGCGTACGCTTCAAAACCTATTGTAAATGACCTCGCAGTACATACTTCTGATAGCAACAAGGGCAGCAAGTCTGGTCAGGATAGAAGAGATGTTAAAAATTTCAATGGATTAGCAGCAGGTGGACCAATCGAGGTGATCATAACTATAGGAAATTCAGAAGGATTAAAGTTTGAAGGCGATGCCGAAGCTATTTCAACTCTGGTAACTGAAGTAAAAGGAAACATCTTAATAATAAGACCCAAAACTAGTTGGACGAGCTGGTCTCACAAGTATGAAAATCAGAAAATAATTGCAAGGGTCTCTGCAAAAACGATTACAAGCTTAACAATGAGTGGCAATGGAAGTATCAAAGTGAATGGTACTATTCATGCAGCGGAGCTTGCCATTTCCCTAAGCGGCTCAGGTAGTATTAATGCTAATGTAGATGCTGATAAATTAACCAGTGTTCTCAGCGGGTCAGGAAGTGTGAACTTAACTGGCAAAACAGAAAATGCGAATGTGAACGTTAGCGGTTCAGGCAAATTTAGCGGAAAGACATTGTCTATGAATAACCTAAATACAAGAATTAGTGGCTCAGGATCAGTAAACGTTAAAGTAGAGGACAATATCAAAGCTTTAGTAAGCGGTTCCGGAAGAGTAAACTACAGCGGAAATCCTAATGTTGAACAACGCGTTATCGGATCAGGTGGCGTAAGCAAAATATAAAGCATGCGAAGAATTCTTCTGCTATGTATATCGACTATTATTTATTTATCTTCCAATGCTCAACAGCTAAAAAAATCGGCAGATAGTTTAAGAATTGCCGGTGAAATCCCTGAGTTGAGTTATGCGATATTAACTTCTGATAGCGTAATTGTTTCTAGAGTCATTGGGTTCCACAAGTCCACGTTGAAGTCTGATGATACACGAGCGTTGCCAGAAGATTATTTTCACTTGGGATCTAATACGAAGGCCATAACAGGATATATTGCGGGATACCTGGTTGAGCAAAACAAGATCAGCTGGTCCGCAAAACTATTTGCCTTATTCCCCGAGTGGAAGTCGGCCGCAAACCCGGCGTTTTACGATGTCACGTTAGCAGATTTACTTTCGCACAGGGCTAGAATTCAGCCGTACACAAGTGGTACTGAATTTCAGTTGTTGCCGAAGTTTACAGGATCAAAATCGGACAGGCGTAAAGAATTTGCGCTATTTTTACTTCACAATAACCCTTTAGAGAAAAATGCAAAATCCTACAATTATTCTAATGCAGGTTATAGCATAGCAGCTTGCATGCTCGAACAGGCATCAGGAAAAACCTGGGAAGAACTAGTTGATGAGGTATTGAATAAAAAGCTAGGACTGCATTATATGTTTGGCTGGCCAAATAAATCCGCAACAAACCAGCCCTGGGGGCATTGGATGGAAAATGATAAATTTGTTCCCGTTCCTGGTAACACTGATTATAATCTAAATTTGATTGAACCCGCTGGCGACATAAGTATGCCTATTGCAGACTATGTGAAGTTTATACAGTCGAATTTAGCAGGATTAACGGGTAAGCCGGGATTCTTGAAACCGCAAACTATACAATATTTACATTATGGACATCCTGAGTATGCAATTGGTTGGCTAAACACGAATAGTGCACAGAAGCATAGTTCTGAGCACGCAGGCTCTGCTGGTACGTTTTATTGCTATACGCTGATCAATAAGGATAAGAATTTGGCTTATGTGATCATGGCGAATAGTGCTACTGATAAGGCACTGGATTCGATTTTCAAGCTGCTAGAAAAGATGGTTAGAAGCGCGGAATAATAAATAGCGGGATTTTGCAATAAAATGCAAGTCCCGCTATTGTATAGCTAATTATGCCAATAAGTGTGGCTTCTCTTTATAAACTTTCCATAAGAACTCTCCAAAGATTGTATTTGCCCATGCAAACCATGATCTTGTAAATTTAGCCGGGTCATCCATATGGAATGACTCATGCATAAATCCTGTCCCAGCATGGCATTTTTGAAGAATTTGGAGACATGATTTGATCTCAGCATCGGTAGTTGAGGTCAGGCCTTGCATTGTAACTGCAATTGGCCATATTTTGTCAATCCCTGTATGCGGACTACCAATTCCTTTTGCAGCTGTTCCTTGGAAATAAAAAGGGTTCTCCGATGACAAGATTAGCTTTCTGGTGTTGATATAAATCGGATCTGTAGTTTTTACTGCTCCAAGATAAGGCAAGGCCAAAAGACTAGGTACGTTTGCATCATCCATAATATTGAAACTTCCATACCCGTTTACTTCGAAAGCGTAAACTTTACCAAATTTAGGGTGTGTTACTACTGCATATTTTTGAATAGCTGTTTCCACTTCAGTCGCTAATGCTTTTAATTCAGCAACTAAGGTTGTGTCTTTATGAACCGCTGTTAGGATCTCAGAAGCCTGTCTTAAACTAATAACAGCAAAGAAATTTGATGGAATGAGGAAGTTGTATATCGTGGCATCGTCACTTGGTCTGAATGCTGAACAGATCAGTCCAACTGGTTTAACCGGATATCCATAGCCACTTAGCGGCGTAGTATCGGTAGCGAACATTGTTTCGCGCTGAAAATGATATGGACCCTGACCATTTTTTCTCTGCTGCTCTTTAAAGGTTTTAAGGATTACACTGATCGCTTCTCTCCAGGTATTGTCAAATGGAGTAGTATCACCAGTTAATTTCCAATATTGATAGCTCAAACGGATTGGATAACAAAGCGAGTCGATCTCCCATTTACGTTCGTGAACACCTGGTTTCATATCAGTATGATCAGTTTTCCACTCCCCAACTTTATTAGGATCACCGTAGAATGCATTGGCATAAGGGTCTTTGATGATGCTTTTTACCTGGTGGTTTATTACTCCGTGGATTAGATTCTGAAGCTTTTTATCGCCTTTAACCAGTGGAAGGTAAGGTGTTACCTGTGCTGTGCTATCACGCAACCACATTGCATCGATATCCCCTGTGATCACATAAGTATCAGGCTTACCACCTTCTTGTGTATAAGTAACTGTAGTATCTAAAGTATTTGGGAAGCAGTTTTCAAATAGATACGAGAGCTCTTTGTTCTTCACGTTTTTGTGGAACTCAGCAATTGCAGCATCCACAGATTGACTAACAAAATGTCTTTTTGAGGGAGCTACCCGTACTATAGGAAAATCGGGCGCTGCGGCGAAAGAAACTTTGCTTGCTGCCAATCCCGCTGCTAATAGTCCTGTGTTTTGTAAAAAAATTCTTCTTTTCATCTTATTATTTGGTTAGAGAAAAGGGCTTATCATCAGCAGATAATCCTCTTTGCTCATTGGGTTTATTACTCATTTCTAATTTCAATACGCCGCCTTTGATCAGGTCGCTGTGTCTAATGAAATTTTTGGTGTATGGTTTTCCGTTTAGTGTTGCAGATTGGATGTAAATATGATCTTTATCATTTAAGGGGGCATCTACAACAAACTTCTTTCCGTTTTCTAAATTAATAGATGTTTTCTTAAACATCGGACTTCCGATCACATATTCTCCTGTTCCAGGGGTAACACTGTAAAAACCAAGGGCACTCAAGACATACCAGGAAGAAGTCTGACCCTGATCTTCATCGCCAGGATAACCGTTTTCTGTAGCATCGTATAGCTTAGTCATCACTTGTCTGGCATGAAACTGAGATTTCCAGGGCTGATTAGCATAGTTGTAAAGGTAGACCATGTGTTGGATTGGTTGATTTCCATGAGCATATTGACCGAGGTCGGCCATCACCATTTCAGTCATTTCATGAATCATTCCGCCGTAAGTTCCAACTTTAACCTTATTTGGCTCTGAGAATACGGAGTCAAGTTTTGCAGTGAAGTTCTGATTACCACCCATTAGGTTGATTAAACCTTTGGTGTCCTGGAAGACCGACCAATGGTAGTGCCAAGCATTACCTTCAGTAAAAGGGCCACCCCATTCAATTGGGTCGAAGTTTTTAGTCCAGGTACCATCAATACCTTTTCCACGCATAAATCTGGTTGAGGGATCGTATACATTTTTGTAGTTGTACATCGGCTTTTCAAAAATATCTATATATTTTTTATTACCGGTCATTCTTGCCAGCTCGTATCCACAGTAGTCATCATAGGCATACTCTAATGTTTTAGCTGTAGACTCTCTGTATTTTGGATATGGAACATAGCCTAACTCATTGTATTCCTTTACGCCATCACGGCCGTTGGCTGGCCCCCATGGGCCTTTATTCATTGCTTCATGGTAGTAGGCGTCCAATGCTTCTTTTGGATTGAAAGTACGAATGCCTTTTGCCCATGCATCTGCAAACAACGAGATCGCGTGGTTACCGATCATACTACCTGCCTCACTTGGGAATGACCATGATGGCAACCATTTACACTGCTTGTAAGCTTCGATCATTGCCTGCATATATTGTCCGTGCATCTCTGGATGCATCAACGTATTTAATGGAAACTGCGCCCTGAAAGTATCCCAGAAACCAGTATCCGTAAACATATAGCCATCATGAACCTGACCATCATACGGACTGAAGTAATATGGTTTGCCATCTTTATTGATCTCATAGAACTTCCTCGAAAAGAGACTGGCTCTAAAAAAGCAAGAGTAAAACGTTTCTTTATCGGCCTGAGAGCCCCCTTCTACAGCTACTCTTCCTAAGGATTTATTCCAGACCGCAGCCGCATTTGCTTTAGTTTGTTCCAGCGTTTTATCAGCACCAAGTTCTCTATCTAAGTTGAGTTGCGCCTGCTCTGGACTAATATAAGAAGAAGCTGTTTTAACCTGAACTTTCGTTCCAGCTTTAAATTCGATGTAAGCACCTTTACCCCTGCCTTCTGCCAGCAAAGAGTCCTGTAACACACTATTATTTTGGTTATCCCAGGTACCATAGGCTTGGATCGGTTGATCGAACTGAATAACGAAATAACTTTTCCAGTTGTTTCTGAAACCTTGTCCGTTACTCACCCAACCTGTGATTTTATTTTCTTTAGGATGTATTTTAACACCGCTAGTACGGTTGTAGCCGTCTAACACAAGGAAGCTCCTTTCTCCTTTAGGATAAGTAAAACGAAGATGTGCACCACGTTCCGACGGAGAGATCTCCGTAGTAATTTTATTGTCGAACGTAACTTTGTAATAATTCGGTTTAGCAACTTCATTGGCATGGCTAAACTTAGCTTCACGTTGATCTTCGCCTACCATCAATTCTGTCATTGGCATTAGCGAGAAGACCGCGTAATCGCGTGTCCAGGAGCTACACTGATGTGCTTGCTGAAATCCCCTGATCTTATCTTTAAAATATTGATACTTCCAGCCATCGCCATTTTTTCCAGTTTGAGGCGTCCAGGTATGCATTCCAAAGGGTAGTGCAGTAGTGGGATACGTGTTACCACGCGTGAGCTCGTGTTTTGAATTTGTTCCCTGCAGCGTATTTACATAGCTAACGAGTTCTGCCTTTTGAGCGAAAGCTGTATTGCTGAGCAGCAACAGTGCAAATGATAAATGTTTTAATTTCATGTGTGTCTTTAAATCCCTATTTACCTAATTACAAGGGTTCTCGTTGATAAAAAATGTTTTGGTAGCTAAACATAGGAATTTTCAAGAACTTATAAAAAAGAACAGGTGATTGTTTTGTAACAACCACCTGCGCATTTTGTATAATGAGGGTTTCCTTTAATTAGGATAACCTGGATTTTGAGTTAGCTTCGGATTTAAAGCCCGTTGCTGCTGCGGTATAGCGAATAGTTTTCTAGTCTCTGCGCTTGGCTGATGATCCCACCAAGTTCCTGTGGTGAATTTACCAAACCGGATCAGATCATCTCTTCTGAAACCTTCAAATATAAATTCTCTTCCTCTTTCAGCAAGCAGTTCATTAAGTGTCAGCGTCGCCTCCGAATATTGATTGGTAACCCAAGCTACTGCAGTAAATGCACGTTTTTTGGAGTCGTTTATTAATTTGACGGCTTCTGCTGTGGCAACGCCTCCATTTTTGCGCATTATTGCTTCAGCTTTTGCAAAGTAAATCCAGGTCAAACGATATAGATGCCAATCGGTATTGTTGTAATTAGCATCTGGTTGCGCTCCATTGAAGCCAACTACCTGATTTCCCAATTTATATTTATTGAATCTTATACCACTATTTTCCTCACCCTCACTCATGTTGGAAACGGTCGACCCAGTTTTATTCTTGCGAATGTTGTCTACAAAGACTAATTGTTGACCATCATACTCATTACCACCTGACGCAAGCAGAGGCTTACCATTATCAAATCTTGTCATTGGACCTTGTAATAACCATTCTGATTTTCGCAAGTCATCATCTTTGTACGTTGTATAGTTCCCCGGAACAACTACAACGCCATCATTACCGTTTCTTGATCCCCCATAAATGAACTGCTGTTGAAAGTGATAAAACTCGCCAGTCCAGGATGGTTGAAAATTAGCTTTTTGAAACTCATAGGCGATCGAGAAAATGGCTTCTTTCGACAAGTTGTTGTTTGGTTTAAATGCATCCGTAATGTTGATGTCTAAAGCCATAGCACCATTAAGTCCACCTGCCTGATTACTAATTAGTTTATCTGCCGCAGCAATACATTCATCCCATTTTGCTGTGCCTAGCCAAACTTCTGCATTGAGGTATAGCTCAACAAGCATGGCATAGCCGCCAGCCTTAGACATTCTTCCTAACATTGCTTTAGAAAGCACGGGCGCCTTTTCTACGTTTTCGAGTATCTCTTTTTCAATGAAATTAAATACTTCAGCTCTGGTAGCTGAGGCAGGTAACTGATCTGTAGGGAGTATACCATCGGGAACTTCTGTTACAATGGGAATTCCCCCAAATAAGTCCATCAATTTCAAATAGTGGTACGCGCGAAATAATTTCAGCTCTGCAACATAGGCTTCCTTTTCAGCTTGCGAAAGCCCAATTGAAGCAGCATCTTTGGTTTCAATCTTCTTAATCGGATCGTTGGTAAGTCCTACACCCCAATACATCAGTGACCATGCATTATTAAGTCCTCCTTCATCAACGGTCCAGGTGTGGTAGTGAAATCGCTTCCATTTACCACCATCTTCACCATGGCGTCCCTTTGTAGGCCAAGCCAATTGATCTGCAGATAACTCACTAGGTCTCCACCAGTTATCTTGCCCAGATGGTGTTGCCCATGCGTTAGCATGCGTATATGGCCGCAGCACTGCTGAGATAATTTCGTTTTTATTATTGTAAAAGTTATCGCTCTGGGCGGTATCGTAAAGGTTTTCATCCAGCTTAGTACAGGAATCAAACAAGGTAACAGTGCAGGCAATACCTGCAATTAAAAATGCCTTATATATTGTTTTCATATTCTTTTTCTTTAAAAACCAATGTTTAACCCAAACAGGAATGATCTTGTACTAGGATACGGACCTCTTCCGTCGATCCCGGGAGCTAAACCAGTATCATTAACAAAATCTGGATCATTACCAGTATAATTGGTGATTGTTGCCAGATTTTGCCCGGTTGCATACACTCTTAGATTTCTAACGAACTTAGATTTCAAATCGAAGCGGTACCCTAAGGTAATTTCATCAATTTTTAAGTGGCTACCATTCTCTACATAATAATCCGAATACATGTAGGTATCATTGATTTGTGCATACTTGTCAAATGAGGAATTTAACAAATTGTCGCCAGAGACTTTATTTCCGTAGGAAATAGCCGTGGTGTTTAGAATATCGTACCCGAACTTTCCTCTTAAGAAGACGCGCAAGTCAAACTTTTTATAACTGAAGTTATTCGCCAGTGACAAATAGTACTTGGGAATTCCATTTCCAATCACTACTAAGTCAGTTGTATTCCGGTCGAAAGAGTTATTGATTTGGTCATTTCTAACTTTTTCTCCAGCTCTATTATAAAAGAGCCACTTTCCATCGTCAGTAAATCCAGCAAAACGCTTACCCCAGAATTCACCTAATTTTCCTCCTTCATAAGTACGAATGGCATTTCCAAGAGCTCCGAACCCACCAATGTCTCCCAGAGATAAATATTCTCTTTTATAGTTTTCGTCAGAGTAGGAGTCTAATTTATTAGCAGTGGTACTACCAGCAAAATCAATGTTCCAGCTAAAGTCCTGTGTTTTTAATGCGGCATAACTAAGTGTTAATTCAATCCCCTTGGCAGAGATGGAACCAACGTTTGTGTATATATTACTTCTGATATACGGTGGTTGGGGAGACTCATAGTTGTCTAACAAATCTCTTGTAGCCCTACTAAATACGTCTAGTGAGCCTGATAATTTATTGGTAAACAAACCAAAATCAAGACCAATGTTCAGCTCTCTCTTTTTCTCCCACCTTAAATCTGGGTTAGGATTACTGTTTGGACCATAAGTTTCACGGTACTGACCATCTGGGTAAAGGTAAACTCCACCGGTACCAAGCGTCACAAGTGATGCGTAGTTACCAATGCCAGAGTTACCAGTGATTCCATATCCTGCACGAAGTTTTAAGTTTGAGAAAACCTTACTGTCCTTCATGAAATCTTCTTCACTGATTGTCCAGCCGGCTGAGAATGCCGGAAAGTCTCCCCACTTGTTATTGATACCAAATCTTGATGATCCCTCACGACGATAAATTGCCTGAGCAAAATATCTTCCTTTGTAAGAATAGTTTAGTCTTCCGAAGAATGCAATGAGTGTATTGTCATTTTTATAACTCCCTAAACCGGCCTTACCAGCAGCCAATTGATTACCTGCGTTCAGGTTGTTTTCTTCAAAAAGGTCATTTAAAAACCCAAGGTTACTCGCATTGAAGCCTTCGAATACTTCATAGCGATAACTGTATCCTGCTAATGCAGTTAAACTATGGTCGCCTCCCAAAGTTGGACGATATTCTAAAGTTGGCTCAATGTTAAAGTTTTGTTCTAAAACCGTGGCACGTCGCGCATACCCTCCACCCTTATAAATATCATTTTCTATGGAGTATTCACCATTGACAGCTCTGTACTCGCCGTCGATATAACTATTTCGTTGAATCGCACCAAATAATGATGCTTTTAGTCCTTTAAGAATTTCGAAATCAGCTTTAGTATCTATTGAGCTGGTTTGTTGCTGTCTTTTGTTTGACTCCTGAGTTAATCTGGCAAACTGATTTGTACTTGTATTTTCAAAATAGAAACTTCCATCTGGATTAAAATTAGACAATGTTGGGTTCCGCTTAAATTGGTCCTCAAATCCTCCTCCCCCCAGAAGGTTTGCTTTATTAAACGTAGTTGTTAAATTGGTCGATAAATTCAACTTATTATCGAAACCCTTCTGATTTAGGTTTAATCTGATTCCATATTCTTCGCGATTGTTTTCTTTCGCAAATCCTTGCAAATCCCTATAGTTTAAACTTGCGCGATAACTCGTATTATCAGAACCGCCAGAGATAGCTAAGTTGTGATTCTGACTGATGTTGTTGCTATTAACCAAATCGTTGAAGAAATCTGAAGTGTTGCCGTAATCTTTACGGTCTAGTTCACCCGAAGTAATTCTGGCCCGCATTTGTTCTGCAGTCATAAAATCCGGGCGCTGATATAACGATTCATGTCTTACATAGCTCGAGTAGTCGAATTTAGCCGGACCAGAACGGCCCTTCTTCGTAGTAATAAGAATAACCCCTGCATTTGCCCGTGTACCATAGATTGCGGCACCTGATCCATCTTTTAGAACATCCATAGATTGGATATCATCCTGCTGTAACAGATCAAGATTACCTCCTGGAATACCATCAATTACGATAAGGGGACTTTGACTGCCTGTTACGGAAGTGATACCCCTAAGTTGAATTCCTACTCCAGAATTCGGGTTCGATCCTCCGGTACGCGTTATTTGAAGACCTGCAACCTTACCCTGTATTAGATCCAGTGGGTTTCTGGAACCACTTTGTCTGAAATCGGCCGAATCCAAGTGAGCAACCGCAGAGGTTACCTCCCTTTTATCTAAGGTTCCATAACCAACAGCTACTATTTGAACGTCTTGTAATGTTTCCCCTTCTGCTGGCGCTAGCCTGATACTTAATGGAGCCCTCCCTGCTCCTGCTGCTCTTGTTACTGGAGCGTAACCAATATAAGAAAAGGTAATACGTTCCGTTGGTGAAGTAGTTGAGATGGCGAACTTCCCAGTCCCATCAGTAACAGTTGTCTTGTTAGATGCAGTTTTTACGCCTACCCCTGGTAACGGCAACGATTTTTCATCAACGACAATACCAGTGATCACTTTGCCTTTAGTTGTGTCTAGAGGGACTGCTACTGGCTGTGGAGTAGCTCTTGGCACCGCTTTTTTTGTAGTGTCTTGCTGAAAAAGATAACCTCGTTTAAGTACATCGCCAATGGTCCCCCCGGACGCGCCAGCGTAAGTCCTTAAACTCAGCGTACAGATCAAAAGCATGACTGTACTAAAAAGTAATTTAATTCTCATGGATGATTAGTTAAAATTTATAATAGGATTGTTATTTACTCTGTTAGAAAAAATTATAAAACTCACGAGCGACGTATAATGCATAGCGATTCCAGCATATGTAGCAGCTAAGAACCTGGGCTTTAAAAAGCTGGAGATTTAGATTTAGAAGGGGATTAGGAAATCTTAATGATCGTAGGTGACGATGACGAAGTTTAAGTTTCTTTTAATAATGGAAGGAGCGAAGAATTTGTTGCGCTTAGTATTGAAATTATTTACACTTTTCATAACATATAGGGGGATATATATCTAATGCAAACGCGTCTGCACACTAAAATGTTTCATTGAAGTGTTAAAAAAAGTTAAATTCTTACCGAATAATCACGCAGTCAGTGCATTAAATTTAGGTAAACGGATGTGCCTTAAGGAAAGTGACGATAAGTTTCGCAGTGCGAAGGGATGCTCCAGGCTTACCCATGATGGCTGACAATGATTTATAATCATCCAGCATTGTTTCCCGATTAGGCCCTGTAGAAATTGCTTTAAGATGTTGAGCGATTGTGTGTTGATTACATTCTTCCTGAATAAGTTCAGCAACCACCCTTCTATCCATAATTAAATTTACCAGAGATATAAACCTAATCTTAATCAGCATTCTGGCTATAGCTATGGTAATTTTGCCCCCCTTATAAACAACTACTTGTGGCACATGAAATAAAGCAGTCTCTAAAGTGGCAGTACCGGAAGCAACGATTGCGCAATGTGCCTCCCCTAACAGATCGTAGGTTTGATCAAAAACCAGTTTAACCGGTTCTTTTCCAATAAAGTTATCGTAGTAAGATTTACCGAAAGTTGGTGCCCCTGCTATCACAAAAGTATAATCTTTGAATAGGGGAACCATTTCCAGCATCGGAGGGAGCAGACGATCGATTTCTTGCTTGCGACTGCCTGGTAAAAGAGCTACAATAGGTTTATCATCTAAGCCATTTAGTTTTTTGAACGCTCGATTAGGGTGAAACTGTGCGATCTCATCCAACAATGGATTTCCCACATAATCTACATCCATTCCCCAGCGCTTAAAAAAGTCTACCTCGAATGGTAGAATACAGAAGAGCTTATCAACATCTCGTTTGATCTTTAAGACCCGCTTTTGATTCCATGCCCACACTTTGGGAGAGATGTAATAGCAAACTTTTATGCCTTTTTGTTTAGCAAACTCAGCAATCTTCAAGTTGAAACCAGGAAAGTCGATTAGGATCAAGGCATCAGGTTGGTAACTAAGTACGTCAGCTTTGCAAGCTTTCATATTCCGAAGAATGGTGCTTAGGTTCATCAACACTTCTGTGAAACCCATAAAGGCCATCTCCCCATAATGCTTTATCAAAGTTCCGCCTTCTTTCGACATCTTATCGCCGCCATAAAAACGAAACTCTGCCTCAAGATCTTCTTGTTTCAAAGCCTTCATCAAGTTTGCTCCATGCAGATCTCCCGAGGCTTCGCCAGCAATAAGATAATACTTCATTATTGGTTGATCTTATAAAAAAAGAAAAGAAATGCCCATAAAAAAGTTGCGCTTATGATTCCTCTTCCTATCTGTTCTTTATTCTGATTGAAAAAATAATGCATGAATATTGCGTTGACAGCAATTGCTCCAATGAGCAATAAATCCGCTTTAGCCAGGAACACATATCTATGCATGAAGTACCAGATTATGCACACCAACGCACCTGGAACGACAACACCGATCCCTAATCCAATAAACACTGAATTTTGAAGGTTTTTAAACATTAAAAGTCCATGAGTTCAACACTGGAATAGCATGGTGTGCAGTGAGGTCGAATTGCACAGGAACGACAGATACGAAACCGTTCTCTAGTGCCCATACGTCTGTATCTTCCCCCTTATCATTATTTTGGAATACACCGGTTAACCAGTAGTAAGGTCTTTGGTAAGGATCCTTTCTTTCGTCGAACTCCTCCGCCCATTTCGCGTTAGCTTGTCTACAAATCTTAATTCCTTTTAGGTTTGCACCCTTCGGGAAATTTACGTTCAACAAAGTCGCGGATGGCAGACCATGTTCCAGAACCTGCAAGGAAATTTCTTTTATGAATTTTTTAGCATGACTAAAATCGGCTTCCTGGCTAAAGTCGTCTAAAGAAAAACCAATAGAAGGTATGCCTTCAATAGCACCTTCTACAGCGGCCGACATAGTACCGGAATAGATCACATTAATGGAGTTGTTCAATCCGTGATTTACACCAGAAACGCAAAGATCAGGCTTCTTCCCTTTGAAAATCTTATTTACCGCAAGCTTCACGCAATCGACCGGTGTACCTGAGCATTTGTACATCTCTACACCAGGATAAAGATCTACTCTATCGAATCGTAAGGGTTTACCAATTGTTATTGCATGTCCCATTCCAGACTGTGGCCCATCGGGAGCTACTACAACTACGTTTCCTATTTCCTGAACAACTTCAATCAGGTTCTTGATTCCCGGAGCAGTTATACCGTCATCATTTACGACTAAAATATTGGGTTTTCCTTGATGTTTTTTCATGTAAAATTGATCATTTTGGTAATCCGGGTAAAAGTACGACAACAAATAATCAGATTTCAATATTTTTTTATTAGAAGTCATAAGATGTATGACAGTTTTATCTAAGTTTGATCACTAACTTATAATTATATGAAAAACAAACTCATACTCATAACCTGTCTTCTAATAGCAGAGACGGGGGTTATGGCTCAATCCGCATATCAATGGAAGCAGGCCACATCAGGAGGTTATACTTACAAATATGTAACTAACGACCCTACTAAATCACGCTTTTACACTTTGAAGAATGGCCTGAAGGTTATTCTTTCACAAAACAATAAAGATCCTAATATTGAATTCCGGATGGCGGTAAGAGCAGGTAGCAATACAGACCCTCGCAATGCCACAGGTTTAGCGCATTATCTGGAACATCTTCTATTCAAAGGAACTGACAAGTTTGGAACAATGGACTTCGGAAAAGAGCAACCACTATTGAATAAAATCGACGCACTATATGAGACTTATAACAAGACTACAGACTCTGCAAAACGTAAAGAAATATATGCGGAGATAGATAAAACATCAGGATTAGCATCAAACTATTCTATTGCAAATGAGTACGACAAAATGATGAAAGCCATTGGCGGACAATCTACAAATGCCCATACCTGGTATGAAGAAACGGTTTACAATGAGGATTTCCCCTCGAACGCAACAGATAAATTTCTGGCCTTGCAAGCAGAACGTTTCCGTAACCCAATCTTCCGTATTTTCCACACAGAGCTAGAGGCTGTTTATGAGGAGAAAAACCGTGGATTAGATAATGATGGATGGAAACTTAATGAGAAGATGTCTGAGTTGCTATTTCCAACGCACAATTACGGTCAACAAACAACAATTGGAACAATTGAAAACCTGAAAAATCCATCCCTTGTGGAGATCAGAAAGTATTACAATAAATACTATGTTTCAAATAATATGGCCGTGGTACTGTCAGGTGATTTCAATGCTGATGAAATGATTAAAAAAGTTGATCAGTCATTTGCTTTTATGCAACCTAAGCCAATTGACCTTTACAACCCAGCTCCAGAAAAACCGTTAACAACGATTCAAAAAGTTGATGTTTATGGTCCGAGTGCAGAGGGAGTAGAAATGAACTATAGAGGTTACGCTCAAAGTACTAAACAAAGCTTGATGCTGGATCTTATCTCAAGCATTTTATCCAATGGCAAAGCAGGTTTACTTGACATTAACCTGAATAAACAGCAAAAAGTATTACGTGCGAATGCAGGTTATCAGCAGATGAAAGATTATGGAGTATTCAGTCTCACAGCTCAGCCGAAACAAGGTCAGACACTAGAGGAAGCGCAAAAGCTATTGTTGGATCAGATACAGTTACTGAAAAACGGAAAATTCGATGAATCGCTGATCAAAGCTACAGTTGCCAATACTAAGCTTAATCTCCTCCAGGCCTTTGATAACAACGGGTATAGGGTTGAAGCTGCAACTTCAGAGTTTATTTTAAATCGTGGCGTAAACTGGAATAAATCGCTAAGTACCCCTGATGATATGGCAAAGATCACGAAGCAGCAGGTTGTGACTTTTGCCAATGCATTTTTTAAAGACAATTATGTTGTTGGGTATAAGCACAAAGGTGTTGATAAAGATAAATTAAAAGTAGATAAGCCACTAATCACACCAATTAATGCCAATGCTGGTGCGACTTCAGACTTCACAAAAAACCTATTGGCCACAGCCTCAAAAGAGATCGCACCAAAGTTTCTTGACTACCAGAAAGACCTTAATTTTGGCAAGGTTGGAATTGCTGATGTTATAGCAGTCCAAAACAAAGAAAATAGCATTTTCCGACTATCCTACCGTTTCGATATAGGTGCATGGAACTACAAACTAGAACCTTACGCAGCGCAGTATCTGACTTTTCTAGCAACCGACAAATATACAGCCGAAGAAATTAGTAAGCAGTTTTATAACATAGCCTGTAGCTATAGTTTCAATGTAAGCAATGAAACTGCAACTATTAATGTTAGCGGTTTACAAGAGAACTTTGTTAAAGCAGTGTCTTTAGTAGAAAATATATTCGCGAACTGTAAGGCAAATGAGCAAGCTTTAAGCGAACTTAAAAGTCGCATTTTGAAATCAAGAGAAAACACGAAATTAAACAAAAGCGCTATACTGACTGGATTGATGTCTTACGCTCAATTCGGCGCGGTTAATCCAACAAATTTCGTGCTCACAAATGATGAGGTTAAAGCAATCACTTCGGAGGAGCTGCTTTATATTCTGCATAACATCAACAACTACAAACATACGATTACCTATTATGGCCCGCAAACGCTTCCTGTTTTTACGGTTGGCTTGAGTAAAATACATAAGTTACCAACTGAATTCACCCCTGCGGCTCCCGCAAAGGTGTTCACTTACACCCACAACACTACAAATCAGATTTACTTTGCTGATTACGATATGGTTCAGTCTGAAATCAGATGGGTACGTAACGGAGGATTGTACGACCCTGCCACCTCTCCAAAGATTACGTTGTTTAACAGCTATTTCGGTGGAGGCATGGGATCTATTGTATTCCAGACTATCCGTGAGTCTAAAGCCTTGGCATACTCTACTTTTGCGCTTTACTCTGCTCCAGATAAATTAGGAAAAGAGACTGCAATGATAGCTTACGTGGGAAGTCAGGCAGATAAAATGAATGACGCAGTCAATGGAATGAATGAACTGCTAACAGATTTACCACAAACGGATAAATCATTTGAGGCTTCTAAATACAATGCTTTAAATGCAATTTCTACAGATAGAATCACTAAAGACGGAATTATTCAAAGTTATTTGGCTGACAAAAAATTAGGCTATGATCATGACTCCAGAATTGATCAGTTCAATGGATTGAAGACCCTAACTTTTGCAGACATCAAAGCTTTCCATACTAATAATGTATCAGGTAAGCCATACAATTATTGCATTGTTGCTTCTGAGAAAAAGGTATCTCTTGCTGATATGCAAAAATTTGGAACGGTTAACAAACTTACTTTAGCTCAGATCTTCGGTTATTAAAATGGTAGAATGAAATTAAAGGGGCTCCATGGCATTTCTTTTAAGAACGATCTCTTCTACCACCGCCGGGTCGAGCAATGATGTTATATCGCCCATGTTACTTGTATCACCTTCAGCTATTTTCCTAAGGATTCGCCTCATAATTTTACCAGACCTTGTTTTCGGCAATCCGGACACAAATAATATTTTATCAGGTTTTGCGATAGCTCCAATGACACGAGTAACGGTTTTAAGAATATCTTGGCGAGTGAGGGTTTCATCCTCATGTGCTTTGGGGAAAATTACAAATGCATAAATGCCCTGCCCCTTTACTTCATGTGGATAACCTACAACCGCACTCTCTACTACCCCAGAGTGCATATTGATGGCATTCTCAACCTCTGCTGTTCCTATTCTATGACCCGAAACGTTGATCACATCATCTACCCTACCTGTTATTCTATAGTAACCATCTTCGTCTCTCGAACATCCATCACCTGTGAAGTACAGGTTTTCATAGGTAGAAAAATAGGTAAGTTTACAACGCTCATGATCACCATAGGTTGTTCTAAGCATACCGGGCCATGGAAATTTAATGCAAAGATTACCACTTACTCCGTTGCCGATTAATTCCTTTCCATTCTCATCAACTAGTATAGGCTGTACGCCTGGAAGAGGTAAAGTAGCAAAACAAGGTTTTGTAGGTGTCACAAAGGCGATTGGCGAAATCATAATACCTCCAGTTTCAGTTTGCCACCAGGTGTCGACAATCGGGGCATTTCCTTTACCAATATTCTTGTCATACCAGTGCCAAGCCTCTTCATTGATTGGCTCACCTACAGAGCCTAACACTCTAATAGAGCTCAGATCAATACCATTTAAAGGTTCTAATCCAAAACTCATCAATGACCTGATCGCCGTTGGCGCAGTATACAAAATGTTTACCTTATGCTTCTCTATTATTTGCCACATGCGGGACGCATCAGGATAAGTAGGAACGCCCTCAAACATCAAAGTGGTAGCTCCCTGTGACAAAGGCCCGTACACAATATAAGAGTGGCCTGTAATCCAACCGATATCGGCAGTACAGAAGTATACTTCTTCTGGCTGATAATTGAATACGTTCGCAAAGGTATAACCTGTATACACCATATAGCCTCCAATAGTGTGCACAACTCCCTTGGGCTTACCTGTGGACCCAGAAGTGTAAAGGATAAACAACAGATCTTCCGCATCCATTTCTTCCGCAGGACAATCGGTATCAACCAGTTTGATCTCATCCTCCCACCAGATGTCTCTTCCTTTAAGCATAGATACTGGGGTTCTGGTATGGGTGAGCACGACAACCCTTTCTACTGTTGGGCAACCGATCAATGCATCGTCTATTACTTCTTTCAACGGTATTTGTTTATTACCACGGAAGGCACCATCGGAAGTAATAACGATTTTACATGCTGCATCATTAATGCGATCTGCGATAGATTTAGCAGAAAAGCCACCGAAAATGACAGAATGAACGGCCCCTATTCTAGCACATGCCAGTAAAGCCACAGCGAGTTCGGGAACCATAGGCATATAAATGCATACCCGATCGCCTTTTTTAACGTCGTTCTTTTTAAGGACATTTGCAAAACGGCATACTTGCTCGTGAAGGATTTTATAGCTTAAGGTGATACTGTCACGGTGCGGATCATTTGGTTCCCAAATAATTGCTGGTTTATCACCATCCTTTTCAAGGTGTCTATCCAAACAATTTTCTGTGATGTTTAGTTTAGCCCCTTCGAACCATTTGATGTTGGGTTCGGAAAAATTCCAGGACAAGACTTTATCCCATTTCCTTTTCCATAAAAACTTTTCTGCGATACCAGCCCAAAACTCTTCTGGTTGGTCTATACTTAACTGATAGTTTTTTTTGTATTCGTCAAGGGAAGTAATTTGCATAATTGGTGAGGTTTCAATCTGTGAAACTCAAACTTAGAGAAAAATGTGGGGAGTCAGAACAATATTTAGTTGAAAATAATTAAGCTGCGTTCTTGATGATTACAAATATTTTATTGATATTTGCACACTCTTAAAAAATTAAGAAAAAGAACAATTAACAATATATAATAAGGCATGTCTAGAGTTTGTGATTTAACCGGAAAAATGGCAATGACAGGTTTTAATGTTTCTCACTCAAACGTTAAAACTAAGCGTAAGTTTTATCCCAACTTACAACTTCAGAAATTTTATATTCCTGATGAGGATCGTTGGATAACACTGAAAGTATCTACTTCAGCTATCAAAACCATCAATAAAATTGGTATTACAGAAGCAATTAATCGCTTCATGAAAAAAGGATATTTGTAGAAACATTAGTTGATGTGAATCAACTGTAACATTAAAAAAATGGCAAAAAAAGGTAACAGAGTACAAGTTATTCTAGAGTGTACAGAACATAAAACCAGCGGCATGGCTGGTATGTCTAGATATATCACTACTAAAAACCGCAAAAACACTACTGAGCGTTTAGAGTTGAAAAAATTCAATCCGGTAATGAGAAAAGTAACGGTTCACAAAGAAATTAAGTAAGACATTTTTCGATTCAATTCAATACAAATCTATTTAGATCATGGCAAAGAAAGTAGTTGCGACCCTAAAAACGGGTAAAGGAAAAGAATATTCGAAAGTTATTACAATGACTAAATCACCAAAAGGTGCTTATTCTTTCAGAGAAGTTATTGTTCATAACGATCACGTTGCAGATGCAATCGCATTTAAAAAATAATATTTATATTTAATAATATTAAAGCCGTCCCGTTATTCCGGGAGGGCTTTTTTTGTTTTGCTATACATTATTATGGGTTTATTCGATTTTTTCAAGAAGAAAGAAACCGCTCCAGAAGCTCAAGAGGCGCTGGACAAAGGATTAGAAAAAACTAAGTCCGGCTTCCTTAATAAGATTACCAAAGCCGTAGCGGGTAAATCTACAGTAGACGATGATGTACTTGATAATTTAGAAGAGGTTCTAGTAACTTCTGACGTTGGGGTTAGCACAACGCTGAAAATTATAGATCGGATACAAGCTCGTGTGGCAAAAGATAAATACCTTTCTACGTCTGAGCTGCACAACTTGCTTCGGGAAGAGATTCAATTACTTCTTGCTGAGAATAACAGTAACGACTTCAGAAGTTTCGAGTATGGTAGCGAGCACAAGCCATACGTTATTATGGTAGTAGGCGTTAATGGAGTAGGTAAAACGACCACCATTGGCAAGCTGGCACACAAACTTAAAGCAGAAAACTTAAAAGTGGTACTGGGAGCAGCCGATACCTTTCGGGCGGCCGCTGTTGAGCAAATTAAACTTTGGGGCGAACGCGTAGGTGTCCGCGTAGTGGCACAGGCGATGGGATCTGATCCTGCATCCGTGGCTTTTGACACCCTGCAGTCTGCGGTTGCAAATGGTGAAGACGTCGTAATCATTGATACCGCTGGCCGTTTACATAATAAAGTAGGGCTAATGAATGAACTAAGCAAGATTAAGAATGTGATGAACAAAGTTGTTCCTGGTGCACCGCATGAAATATTGCTTGTGCTTGATGGATCAACAGGCCAAAATGCATTTGAACAATGTAAACAATTTACAGAGGCAACCGATGTAAATGCATTGGCAATTACTAAACTGGACGGTACCGCTAAAGGTGGTGTGGTTATCGGGATCTCCGATCAGTTCAAAATCCCAGTTAAATACATTGGCGTAGGCGAAAGTATAAACGACTTACAATTGTTCGACAAGAAGGCTTTTGTTGACAGCTTATTCAATTAAATACAAATACATACACATGAATACCAAAACAATATCTAAAATAATACCCGTTAAAAAACCCAGAATAAATGTCATTACTCTAGGTTGTTCCAAGAACACCTATGATTCTGAAGTTTTGATGGGGCAATTGCGTGGTAATAGCATGGATGTTGTTCACGAAGCAAATAAGATAGGTAAAGACGACATCGTTGTTATCAATACCTGTGGATTTATAGACAATGCTAAGCAAGAATCTATCGATACCATTCTGCAATATAGTAAGCTCAAAGAACAGGGCAAGATATCAAAGGTTATCGTTACTGGATGTCTTTCTGAACGATACAAACCAGAATTAGAAGCTGAAATAACAAATGTTGATGCATTTTTCGGTACTAACGATTTGAATAATCTACTCCAATCATTAGGTGCAAATTATAAGCATGAACTGATAGGAGAGCGATTACTGACCACTCCTTCTCATTTTGCATACTTCAAAATTGCGGAGGGTTGTAACCGTCCCTGCTCATTCTGCGCCATTCCGTTGATGCGCGGTAAACACGTTTCCCGTGATATGCAGGAGCTGGTGAACGAGGCCAAGATACTTGCAGCAAACGGAGCAAAGGAACTCATACTTATTGCGCAGGACCTTACCTACTATGGTTTAGATATCTACGGAAAACGGAATCTCGATGAACTGCTGCGCAGACTGTCGGACGTTCCTGGTATTGAGTGGATTAGACTACAATACGCTTATCCCTCAGGTTTCCCTATGGAGATTCTTGACGCTATGAACGAGCGCGAAAACATTTGTAAATACCTGGATATGCCACTACAGCACATTACAGATAACATGTTGAAATCTATGCGTCGTGGTATCACCAAGCAAAAGACTATAGATATTGTTAACCAGATCAGAGATAAAGTTCCTGGGATTGCGATGCGTACAACCCTTATTTGCGGCTACCCGGGAGAAACTCAGGAAGATTTTGAGGAAATGATGGATTGGGTGGAAGAAACTCGTTTCGATCGCTTGGGTTGTTTCACTTACTCACATGAGGAGAAAACACATGCACATATTTTAGTTGATGATGTATCGGACGAGGTCAAACAAGAGCGTGTTGATGCAATCATGGAAATCCAACAGGGCATTTCTTTTGATATCAATCAAGAAAAGATTGGCAACACCTATAAGGTTCTGGTCGACCGTAAAGAAGGAGAGTTCTTTATTGGGAGAACTGAATATGATTCTCCCGAGGTTGACAACGAGGTTTTAATAGACGCAACGAATGGATACGCTGCTGTTGGAAGCTTTGTAAACGTAAAGATCGATCGCGCAGAAGATTTCGATCTGTATGGACGGATTGTAAAATAAAAGCCCGATCTTAAGAATTGTAGTATATTAATTTAAATTCGTGGCAATGCAGGCAAAATATATCTCTTATAAAGACACTAACGCTTTCTCTGCTGCCATTCTCGACTATATCAGTGGTCAAGATCAGCTTAAACCATTTTATCAGTTTAGTCCTGATCTTAAAGGATTTGAAGCGGCAATCGCAAATCGGAATTTTAAGGGTGACAGAAAAAACCTGGTAGCTATTTTACGCAATCAGTATAAATCTATAAAGAGCTCAAACAATGTTAAAGCAAACATTGAGCTATTATCGGATGAACGCACGTTTACAATCACCACTGGCCACCAACTAAACATCTTTACAGGACCACTATATTTTATCTATAAAATCGTCACTGCGATCAACCTCGCTAAACAGCTGAAAGAACAGTTCCCGGATTACAACTTCGTGCCGGTTTATTGGATGGCAACTGAAGATCATGATTTTGAAGAAATTAATCATGTTAAGCTGGAAGATAAAATGTTGACTTGGGATAAAGACGCGCATGGAGCCACCGGCAGGCTTAATCCCAAAGACATTGAAGAAGTAGTTAGTGCTTATAAAGGTTTCCTAGGCATCAGCGAAAACGGTATAAAACTTTCACAAATCGTGGAAGAAAGTTATATGCAACACGATAAATTAAGTGATGCAACACGTGAGTTGGTAAATGCGTTATTCGGGAACTATGGCTTAGTATGCATAGATGCTGATGAACCTACTTTAAAAAAACAATTTGCCGAAATAATTTATCAGGATATTGTTGAAGAAAAAAGTTCTAAATACATAGCTGAAAGCAATGCTGAACTTGAAAAGCTTGGTTATAAACCGCAGGTTAATCCACGGGAAATCAATTTTTTCTATATGATAGATGGTCTTCGCGAAAGGATATTAGAAGACAGCGGCGGCTATAAAATTCATCACTCAGACATCAGGTTTTCCCTAGAAGAACTTCGACAAGAAATAAGCGATTCTCCAGAGCGATTTAGTCCGAACGTTGTGATGCGCCCTCTCTACCAAGAGGTTATATTGCCTAATCTCGCTTATATAGGTGGTGGCGCCGAAATTACCTATTGGCTACAACTCAAAGCTAATTTTGCTCATTATAAGGTTGATTTTCCGGTATTGATCTTGAGAAACTCCGCGCAGTTCATTGATAAAAGAACTGAAGAGCGCATGCATATTTTAGGAATTTCTCACAAGGATCTATTTAATGATACTTTGCAGCTCAAAAATGAATGGATCAAATCTCACGTCAATATTCAATTGACACTAAAAGATGAGGAAAGAACCCTCAACGCCCTATTCGACCAGATAAAGCTCAACGCATATAAGATTGATAAGACACTTTCTCAATCTGCCGATGCTGCTAAGACAAGAGCGCTAAGGCTCATCAACAATTTAGAAAAAAAGATGCTTCGGGCGGAGAAAAGAAAGCACACTACCTCACTCGCTCAGATTGAAAACTTAAAAGCTAAGCTATTTCCCTCTGGTGGTTTGCAGGAACGGAGCATGAACATCGCACCAATGTATGTGCTGTATGGCGATGAATTTATCGCGTCCCTGGTGCAAAGCTTTAAGCCTTTAGACCATCAATTTACTATCTTATTTGCCTAACCAATGATCTTTCTTACCTTTTCCGAGCAACAGTTACGTTTGTTCACCGAAGCAGTATTTTTAAAAATGGGCTGCCCTCTTGCTGACGCACAACTTGCGGCAGATGTTTTGTTGAAATCTGATTTGAGAGGTATCGACTCTCATGGTGTTGCGCGTTTGAGCGGATACGTCCGCTTATGGGAAAAAGAGAGAATCAATGCAACACCCAACATACGAATAGTCCATGAAACGCCAACAACTGCTACCGTTGATGGAGATGCCGGTCTCGGCTTGGTCGTTGCTCCTTTCGCGATGAAAGTCGCAATTGAGAAAGCGAAGGTTTACGGAAGTGGATGGGTATCTGTCAAAAACTCCAACCATTTTGGAATAGCGGGCTATCATTCGCTATTGGCTGTACAACAGGATATGATTGGTATCAGCATGACCAATGCAAGCCCATTAGTCGCCCCAACCTATGCCAACGAACCCCTACTTGGAACAAATCCGATGTGTTATGGTTTCCCTGCCGGAAAGTATCCACCAGTAATTGTAGATATGGCAACGGCTGCCGCTGCAAATGGTAAGTTGGAAATTGCGCAACGTGCGAAACTTCCAATACCCGAAGGCTGGGCACAAGACAAAGACGGCTCCAACACAACAGACCCAAATGAGCTTAAAGCCGGAGGATCTCTACTCCCATTAGGAAGCGATAAAGACCATGGGAGTCACAAAGGCTACGGACTTAGCGCAACCGTCGACATTTTATCAGCAGTCCTATCCGGTGCAAACTATGGTCCTTGGGTACCTCCATTCGTCGCCTTTCTAGAGCCTTCTGCAAATCCAGTAGGTCAAGGAATCGGACATTTTTTTGGCGCAATGCGTGTAGATGGCTTCAGGCCGGCGCAAGATTTTAAAGATCATCTTGATAATTGGATAGAACGCTTTAAAAGTGCTAAAACAATTGATCCAAGCAAGAAGGTGATCATTCCAGGAGAACCTGAGTATGCCTTTGAAAACGAGCGCAAAAAAAACGGCATCCCGCTAATAGATGCCGTTGTAAACGATTTGAATGAGCTTGCGGCTAAATTAGGTGTTGCAGGACTACAGGTTTAATTTATTCCTCTTAGTAACCTGTTCCAACGAATCTTCCCGAAAAATGTTCCGTCGGTATCATAACTCATCCAGATGAACAATGCTTTACCTACAATATGATCTTCAGGTACAAACCCCCAGTATCTTGAATCCAATGAATTGTGTCTATTATCGCCCATCATCCAGTAATAATCCATTTTAAAGGTGTAACTGCTGGCTGGCTGACCATTGACTAGCCATCCTGCGCCCGACTTTTCTAGCTTATTACCCTCGTAAATCCTAATGCACCTTTCATACAATGGCATAGTGTTGCTGTCTAATTGAACGGTCCAGCCCTTTTTCGGGATCTGAACAGGACCAAAGTTATCAACGTTCCAATTTCTTTTTGGATCAAATGGAAAGACATCTGATTCACGATCTGCTGCTGCTGAAGATAGTTCTTTAACTGAAGACACAAAATCAAGCTTCTTCACTTCATTCATCATCGGCTCAGTTCCATTAAATTTGTAGGAACCTTCAGCCAGTGGAGTAATATCAGGGTAATCACCGCTAAGTTTGAATCCCATCTCCTCAAATATTCCAAAATTAACTTCCGCACTTTTGAAAGTAACTGCGTAAGAAAACTGACCTGTATTTTTCAACTTTTCGGGCTTTCCATTAACGGATACCAAACCATCTTTCATAGAAATGATATCCCCAGAAATACCTATACATCTCTTAATGTAATTCTCTCTTTTGTCAACAGGTCTGTAAATGATAGTGTATGACGAATTTATCTCCTTCCAACTGCTATTTCTCACCAGTTGATAGTAATCCCTATTCTGTGCTTCAACTGCTACAGTATCACCCTGTGGATAGTTGAATACAACAACGTCATTTCTTTTGATATCCTGTAATCCTGGTAATCTATGGTATTTCCATTGAACACCATCCCAATAAGCCTTTGTACTAGTGGTGTAGGGCATGGTATGATGTGCAAAGGGAAAGGCAATGGGAGTCATAGGTATACGTGCACCATAATTAACCTTACTTACAAACAGGAAATCTCCAATTAAAAGAGAACGCTCCATTGATCCTGTTGGAATCGTATAGGCTTCGATGAAAAATACACGAATAATAGTTGCTGCAATTACAGCAAAAACAATGGCGTCAACCCATTCCCTGCTTTTGCTTTTTTTCTTCTTTGGCTTGCCATCGTTATTCTTTTGCCAGAACTTCCAACTCATATTGTATGCTTATTTAAAATTAAATATATCAGTAATATTGTAAAAACCTTGTCGGTGTTCCAACCACTCCGCCGCTACAATTGCGCCTAATGCGAACCCAGAGCGACTATGTGCAGTGTGTTTAAACTCAATCTCATCAACCTCAGAGCTATAGACTACCGTATGCGTACCGGGAACATTCTCAATTCTATGCGATTCGATTAATAACTCTTCTTTTTTCAAAACCTCTTCCAACGGAGTTCCAACCAGCTCATTAATCCATTCTGTTTTTCGATCGAGGTTATCAATGATACCCTCCGCTATCGTCATGGCTGTTCCGCTTGGTGAATCAAGCTTCTGCGTGTGGTGAATCTCTTCTACCTGAACTTCATAGGCAGGAAAGTTGTTCATCAGCTTTGCAAGAACTTTATTCATTTGAAAGAAGATATTTACCCCAATACTGAAGTTAGACCCATAAAGTAGGGTATTGTTACTATTAAGGCATTCGTTCTTTACTTCCTGTAATTCGCCATACCAACCCGTAGTCCCAACAACAACTGGTAGGTTAGCAGTAAAACAGGCATAAATATTATCTAAAGCCGCATCGGGAGCACTAAAATCGATAGCGACATCTGCTTTGCGTAAATTGGATTCGGTTAAATCTTCCTTGTTTTCTGCCGTAATCTTCAATACGATTTCGTGACCTCTATCAAGGGCAAAACGTTCAATAATCTGACCCATTTTACCATAACCGAGTAAAGCTATTTTCATTATTGTTATCTATTAATTGTGCTGAAGCTACAAAAAAGCTCCAGAAAATAAGTTTATATAAAAGTCAAAGATATTATAAAGCAATGGTAATTTTTAATCCTGGAGACACCGGACTAAAGCCATACATAGTTCCGGTATTTAACAGGCTCGGGCTTACTTTGAAGGTGACCTCACCCACATCAAAATATTTTAAACGGGCATCAATGTAGGCCTCAATGATATTTAACAAATATAAGCCTGCCATAGAAAATATCACCACCTCTCTGTTACGTCTCGCATTGTCTTTTGCGGCTATAAGCCCTGCATCAGGATATGCGGCGTAAAGACTATTTGGATCAGGTTTTCCTCCATTTTTTGCCCTATCCTCCAGTTCCTGTAAAAAATCTTTGTACTTCTTACTATTGTCGATATAGGAAAGCGTTAGCAACGTAGCGCCAGTGTAAATTCCCCCTATCTTTAATAAACGGTAAAAAGTTATGCCATTTCTAATCTGACCAAGACCCGGAAAAATTGCCGAGCTTATTGCCGCCCGCCTACCTTGAATTTTTCCCATATTGATGTACTTAGGCTTAAGCGTATCAGTTCTGGCAGATTGCAGTGTATCTAGCTTAGGGCGCTCCGGAGGAACTGTTATAGGAACAGGTTTTACCTGCGCGTCGGCGATATACGCAGTAAACAGCAAAAAAATAAAAATTAACTTACCCATCACCAGTCTAATAATTCTAAAATTCTACTCAAGTCGTCTTCTGATCCAAAAGGAATTTCGATCGCTCCTTTCCCATTTTCTGATACTTTAAGCTTCACTCTGGTAGAGAATTTTGAGGTGAGCTCCCTCTGGAGTTTCTGATACTCAAAGGAGATGGGCGCGGACTTCTTAGCAGGTTTTGCATCTGGAACAATCCCAATGTTTCTAACTAATTCTTCTACTTTACGAACAGATAGACCTTTGTCAATAATTTCATGATGAATAAACAATTGCTGTTCGGTACTCTCCACACTGATCAACGCCCTTGCGTGTCCCATTGAGATCTTCCCGTCTCTTATCGAAACCTGTATCTCTGGAGGCAACTTTAACAATCGTAAATAATTAGTTACAGTAGACCGGTTTTTTCCGACGCGATCTCCAAGTTGTTCTTGTTTAAGACTACACTCCTCCATCATCCTCTGAAAACTTAATGCCACCTCAATCGCATTCAGGTTTTCACGTTGAATATTTTCGATCAGAGCCATTTCCAGCATCTGCTGGTCATTCGCAAGACGGATATATGCGGGTATTTCTGTAAGACCGGCAAGCTTCGATGCCCTTAACCTTCGTTCACCCGAGATCAACTGATAACCTCCGTTGTCTTTTTTTCTTACTGTAATGGGTTGAATTAGACCCTGGACTTTGATAGATTCAGCAAGCTCATTCAGTGCTACCTGATCAAAATCGGCACGTGGCTGGAAAGGATTGGTTGCTACATCACTGATGTTCACATTACCAATAGTATTGCCGCTTCGGCCTTCTTGTCTACTCTCGCTTACCGGATTAATGCTACTATTCTTTGGCGGATTAACGGCATCGGAATCGTCCAATAGCGCACTTAATCCCTTACCTAAACCCGTTTTTCGCTGAAAAGATGTCATCAATACTTATTTAAATAATAGCTGTGGTTTCGCTTTCCAATTCTTTAACCATCCCATTCTTACGAACAACCTCTCTCGCAAGATTTAGATAGTTTATCGCACCCTTACAATTCGCATCATGCATAATTACAGAAACGCCATAACTCGGTGCCTCGCTTAAACGCGTGTTACGTTGTATAATGGTTTCAAAAACAAGATCCTGAAAATGTGTCTTTACTTCCTCAACAACCTGATTTGAAAGACGTAAACGTACATCATACATTGTCAACAGAATTCCTTCAATCTCTAATTCAGGATTTAAACGGTTCTGCACAATTTTAATTGTGTTCAATAACTTACCCAGACCTTCCAATGCGAAATACTCACATTGAACAGGTATGATTACCGAATCAGCAGCAGTTAGCGCGTTGATGGTAATCAAACCTAATGAAGGAGAACAATCGATGATAATAAAATCATACTGATCTTTTACCTTCTCCAAAACAGCCTTCATTTTATATTCCCTGTTATTTAGATTGATCATCTCAATCTCTGCACCTACCAAATCAATATGCGCAGGCAACAAATCAAGATTTGGAGTCTCAGTTTTCTGGATTGCTTCAGATGGCTCGACATCATTGATGATACATTCGTAAATGCTATTCTTTATATTTCTTGGATCAAATCCGATACCAGAGGTAGAATTTGCCTGAGGATCAGCATCAACTAATAAGGTTTTATATTCCAGTACTGCTAAACTTGCGGCCAGATTGATGGATGAAGTCGTTTTACCAACACCACCTTTCTGATTTGCCAATGCAATAATTTTACTCATCTATTCTATACTAAGTTAAATTGTTGTGTTAAGACTTGCTTTTGCTCGGTGTAAATGCGTAAAAAATGCTATTTTTGCGATGTTTAGAGCATTTTTACACGATCAGCTAAGATACAAAGTAAATGGTAATTTTGATACTTCGGCCCTACGTGTTTTACACATCTTATTAACAATTCAGACATGGTAACCATAGTTTCGGGCACTAACAGACAGGGAAGTAACACCTTAAAAGTCGCTAAATATTATCAGAAGACGCTGGCAACAAAAGGCTTGGAAACCAATCTTTTCACATTGGCTGACCTACCCAATACATTGATCAGCACAGACCTTTATGGGAGAAGAAGCGAGCAGTTTCAAACCATTCAGGATCAGATCACCAATACTTCCAAGTTTTTATTTATAATCCCCGAATACAACGGTAGTTTTCCAGGGGTGCTCAAAACATTCATTGATGCCTGTGACTTCCCGGAAAGCTTTTACGATAAAAAAGCAGCCTTAGTTGGCGTGTCTTCAGGTAAATATGGGAACATCCGTGGAATCGATCACTTTGGAGGCGTATGTAGTTATTTGCATCTAAACGTATTGCCCTTACGGTTACACATTCCATACATTAAATCCGAACTCAATGAAGAGGGAGATTTCTTTAAAGAGGACACCGTAAAATTCAGCAACGAACAAATGAATAAGTTTATTTTGTTTTAAAACTGATCCAGGTCTGCCCCTCATTCCCAAAAACAAAGTATCCCGGATATAGCATTTCGGCAAGATCTTCCATTGCTGTCACCGCTTGTTCTGCAGTCTCTGCCAGCGCCGCGTTATCGTCCCACAAGTAAACGCGAGAAAACTCCACAGCGGGCCATTCTTCTTTCATCAAAGCAGGAACAATTCCCATCAACTGAAGCATTGGATACCCTTGTTCCGCATAAATCACTACCCTCGCGTTCATCGGATCATCTTGCAAAGATCCACCTGCTTCTCCGAGTAGCGCTGTAAGATTATAAGAAACGTGATTGTCCGTATCTAAAAAAACTACAGACACCCTGTCCATAAATTTAATCTTATGCTGAATGATATCTACACGCTCATGAAGTCGCTCGCGCGAATCCTCATCCCTTACTGCATCAATCAGTGTATTTAAAAAAGACATATGATTTGTTTATCCAACTTTCTTCCTAATTTGTGCAAAAATAGTATTCCTGAGCCGATGCGTTGTATTATCACCAATATTTTTTGTTGCGTTCTGGTAACATTGATGCCTTGCTGCAGAACAACTCCCAAGCATTCCGACAAAAAGGTTTTTAATATGAATCTGGACCAAGGTTTAACTTCATTAGATCCTGCTTTCTCGCGCAATCAGAATGCAATGTGGATGGTCAATCAGATCTTTAATGGTCTCGTTCAAATTGATAGTGCGCTAAACACAGTTTCCTGCATTGCAAAAACCTGGCAAATCAGCCAAGATGGACTAACTTATACCTTCAATCTGAGAAACGATGTTTATTTTCATGACCATCCATTATTTCCCGGTGGTATAGGCCGTAAAGTTATTGCATCAGATTTCGCCTACAGCTTTTACAGACTAATAGACCCAAAAGTGGGATCTTCCGGCGGTTGGATATTTAGCGACAAGGTTAAAGATGCAAACAGTTTCAAGGCTCTAAACGACAGTACCTTTCAAGTCCACCTGAACAAGCCCTCTCCTGCTTTTATGAAAATTCTTGCAATCCAGTATTGCTCCGTAGTGCCCAAAGAAATCGTGGATCATTATGGTAAGGATTTCCGCAGTCATCCTGTAGGCACCGGGCCATTCAAGTTCAAATACTGGAAAGAGGATGAGATATTGGTATTACTTAAGAATGAGCACTACTGGGAAAAAGATGGCGACAAACAACTCCCCTACCTTGATGCAGTCAAAGCAAGTTTCATTAGTGATAAGCAAAGTGCTTTCATGAACTTCATTAAAAAAGAATTAGACTTTTTTGATAAGGTAGACGGAAGTTACCGCGATGATATACTTACAAAAAGTGGTAAAATGACCACCAAATACAAAGGAAAGTTCAGGCTCACAAAGAGCGCATATTTGTGTACTGAATATGTAGGAATTCTGGTAGATACCAATTTGGTTGTGGTAAAAAACTCTCCACTAAGATACAAGAAAGTGCGCCAGGCCATTAATTATTCGATAGACAAATCAAAACTTATTAAATATTTACGCAATGGGGTTGGTATTCCGGCAACTGCAGGCTTCGTTCCTGAAGGGATGCCTGGGTTTGACAGCAGCACTGTTAAAGGCTACAACTATGATCCCGTGAAGGCTGCAAGACTACTTACCGAAGCTGGCTTTCCTCATGGCAAAGGAATGCCTGAGGTTACATTGCATACCTCTACAACCTATAAAGATCTGATTGAATTTATACAGGGTGAACTCAATGCCCTTGGGATCAAAGTGAAGGTTGACGCTAGCCCAAGTGCCAGCCTAAGAGACCTGATGTCCAAGAATGAAGTTAACTTTTTCCGTGGTTCCTGGATTGCAGATTATCCCGATGGAGAGAACTATCTGGCTGTATTTTATTCAAAAAATAAGGTGCCTAATGGCCCAAATTATACCGCCTATTACAACAAAGAGTTTGACAAACTCTTTGAACAAAGCTACTATGTAAGTGACGATAAAGAACGCTTCAAGTTATATCAGAAAATGGACAACATGGTCATGGAGAACGGAAATATGGTACCTATATTTTATGATCAGTCGGTCATCATGACTCAGAATAATATTAGCGGGTTTATTAATAACCCGCTAAACTTGATGATCCTGAAGACGGTCAAAAAGAACTAGTGACTTATTGAACGCCACCCATTCCACCACCTTGTTGCTGTTGCTCTTCTTTCTTTAAATCATCATTCTTCACAGATTTTTTCTGCACAAATTTCAATTTACCAAAGTTGTAACTAAAGCTTAATCCAAACGACCGTAAGGGATAATGTATATCTGTACTTTGGATGGAATTCGCAGTATTGTTAATCGTTTTAATATTCAAATCTCTGTTGAAAGGATTTAAAACGTTCAAGCCTATCGTAGCCATTTTACCCATCAGATCTTTCTTAACCGCAGCTCCATAGAAGTACAACATGTCGGTTTTACCTTGGAAAGTCCGTCTTGGCGAAGTAATTACACCCCAAAGCTCCGTACTCCAGCCACCGGTAAAACCGTAAGAAGATCGCGCGTAAATATTGTAGTTAATCAAAGTTCCCGTATTAATATTTAAAACATCGTTGTTAACTTCATAAGTATTCAAACCAAAATTACTCATTATGGTCCATTTTGGCATTGGGTTATAAGAGCCAAATAAATTAACACCATAAGATTCACTGGTCCCAACGTTCAGATACGACACCAGATTCTTATTTACTCCGTTCTCTACAATCGGACGAATAGCACTTTCGATCACATTCTGTGTGATTTTATAGAAAACGGATGCACTAATCACAACTCCTTTTATAAAGGTAGAATACCCCAGTTCGATGTTGTTGGTCAGCTCTGGATCCAGCTGAGGATTACCTTCCATAGGGTTATATATATCGCTCTCGTTTCTGAATGGATTCAGGTAAAATAGACTTGGGCGTTGAACTCTCTTATTGTAACTCAACTTAATTGTACTCATCCCTTTTATTGTTTGTGAAAGTATTAAACTAGGGAAAAGGTTGAAGTAGTCATTGTCATAGTTCAGCACTTTACCCGCCAGTCCACTGATACTGGTATACTCGGCACGTAAACCTGCCTTTGCGGTTATCTTTTTTGTAAGCTTAAATCCAAGCACACCATAGGCGGACGCAACATTTTGATCATAATCAAAATCTTGTGCAGCAACATCATAGTCGCTCGTTATCTTCCTTGCAATCCCCTTAATCCCAGTCTCAAAAGTTGTAGTTTTGCTAAATGGATAAACGTAATCACTCTGTAGGGTATATTCGTTGTTCTTTCCAGTATTGCTATTAGTAACGAACTGTGAAGGCAGGTTAGCACGAATAAATTCGTTAGAAAATTTGCTTGTGTTTCTTCCGGCTGTCAATTGCCCGGAAATACTGAATTCCTCACCTTCCTTTTTGCTGGTTTTCCTGTAATCCGCAGTCCAGTCTACATTATTAAAGCCCATATCCATGTCTCTAACGTTACGTGACATTACCTGGTTTACTAAAATATCAGAGCTACCAGGACCGCCATTCGAGAAGCTATTGAACTTCACGTTCGTCGAGAAATTATTATAACCATTCAGGTCATAATCCAAACCAGCGCTACCATTGTATCCAACTCTGGACCATTTCGAGAAACCACTTTGAGAAACAGTATTTGTGACCCCATTGATGGTTGAGCTATTAAAATTCTCCACTTTTGAGCTCTGAGGATAGGCATGATTGACCCCAAAATTTGTAGTCATAGCGAGGCGGCCCGACTTTACATTCAAATTAAAAGCGCCAGTATTTGAGCGTGTTCCTGCAGAAGTATTAACGTTTCCGCTAGTTCCTTCAGCATTGCCTTTTTTGGTGATGATGTTGATGATCCCACCTGAGCCTTCTGCATCGTATTTAGCCGAAGGACTCGTAATTACCTCGACACTTTTTATCTGCTCCGCAGGAATCATTTTTAAGGCGTCAGCTACGCTGTTAGCCATAGTCCCAGAAGGTTTGCCATTGATTAATACCCTGACGGCACTTCCACGGAGTTGGATGTTTCCATTCATATCCACAGAAAGCATCGGCACTTTACGCATCACATCTGATGCATCTCCGCCAGCATTAGTAATGTCATTCTCTGCATTGTATACCAGCTTGTCCACTTTATTTTCAATCATGGCCTTCTGACCAACAATTGCTACTTCTTTCAGATTGCTTTCGGTTTGGCTAATATAAATGGTACCGAGGTTTGCATCCGGTTTCTCAGGACTAGTCCTAACGCTAAATAACTTTGTTTTATAACCAAGAAAGCCAACGGCTAATTTATACGTATCTGGAGCTATGTTCTGCAATATTACTCGACCTTTTTCGTCACTTACTCCACCATTTACAGACTTATTATCAAACCCTTTAGTCAAGGCTACACTCGCATAATCTATTGGCTTTTTCGTCAAAGAGTCGAGGATCAAGGCCGAAATCCGGCCAGTAACTTTCGGTTTTGGGGCAGCTCCAGGACCCACTGGGTACTGAGCTTGCACTGTAAATATAATTCCCCATCCTGCAAGTAAAAGTAAAAATCGTTTCATTTCGTTTGTTTTGATCAATTAGTCTAAGCAAGGTCGATTATGTTAAATAATTTTTAAACAGACTGCTGACTAGCCACCCGAAATTATCGGTGAACAAACGCTTTTTGGCGGTCGCCAAATAAGTAGGATATAAACTTTAAACTGATAGTTGAAATTGAAGCTCGCGTTACCGCTTTTATAACTCGGCGCAAACTGCATACTTAACGGCTTATTCTTAAAAAACTTTAGATTAAACAATGGCCTGGTTGCTATAACGCTGCCAGTTACCAATCCTACAGAGAGGACAAGCATTCCAGTTCTATCCTTGACATTACTTTTTGCTATAGCCCCGATAAGATCTAACCCATAGACGGAGATAACGGGTACATATCCTGTGTAATTATCAAGCTTAAAAGCAAAAGTTGGATGATCCTATTAGAACTCAGCTTAAGTAGAATAATCCAAACTTCTAACCTAAGTGTTTCCAAGCAGTAATATTGCATCATAACTGATTAGCATCCCCGGAATAATCAATCCAGATGCTCTCGGCATCTTCATTTTTTAAACAGCCCTAACAATTGCCAGTGAATCTGTCGGTTGGGTTTGTGCGAATACAGGAACAGTAAATAAAAGCAGCCAGGTAAGGAATAAGCTTGTGGTTTCAACGCCCATACTCATTATTTGGTGTTCAGTTTTAGTGCCAATTCCTTTCGCTGCAATTTCCTCAGCGCAGCGATAATGTATGTGGATTTCAAGACCACTCCATCACTCAATAAACCATCTTTGTGGGTCATCATTCCAACTACTTTGCCATTGGATATGACTGCAGAACCATTTCCACCCTCCTTAAAGGCTTTCTCCATTACAAATGTACTAGCTTGCTCATCAATAGACTTCACAAAGCTTATCCCCATTCCTTGAATGCGTTTCCTTTGGCCTTCAGCATTATTAAAGGTTGCATATACACTATTAAACAAAGTGTCTCCAGCTTTTTGAGTCTTAATAGTACTTTGCATAAGATTTAATGGAATTGGCTTGATCCCTTTCCCGATCAAATACTTCAAAATGCGCTGATGATGTTTTTTCAAGGAAATAATACTTAGGTTGACTTTTTCTGAAGAAAAAATATCAAGTGATGCATTTTGGCCGCATGCTAATAAACTTAAATAAACTCCTCCCCCCTACCATCAGGTGAGGCGCTGATGTAGATCGAATCTGTTAGATTTCGTATTTCATTAAACCCATTATTTTGTAGATTTTCCCTGGTAGTAATGAGATATACTCCACCTTTATCAGCAACTAAAAAGCCGGTACCAGAAACTGTGTCTATCACCGTTCTAGGTATTCCGGGCGATTTTTGAATGCTTTCGATATAGACCATTGACTTGCATCCCATTTGCCAAATTTTATCTGACACTGACCATCGTTGAGCCTCTGCAAATTCAGGGCTAATTGCCAATAAGAACATCAGAGTCAGACAGTGCCATGGGTACATCTTCGAACATAAAAACATAAAAAATTCTTTATACATGCCTTATTTTTTTACCAATTTATACTCAGCCCAAAGGTCAGTCATTCCTGTCGTAGACAGCATCATTGGTGGCGGCGGAGGCCCACCTCCTGCCTTTAATTTACTATTGTTGAATGGCGGGTTTATTTTTATCTGATAACTGAAAATATCAGAACCATTGTTTGGCAGTGACAATAACTTTAAGGGCACAGCAAGTTCGTAAGTATAAAGAAGTTGCCCATCAAACATGGATGAAGCCCTAATATTTTCTTCATTATAAATAGAGATGCTAGTGGTTTCAACCTTCGGCAAACCTTCCACTTTGATTGTCTTGGCTACAGATTTAAAAGCCGTGTTAAGCTCCTTATCCGTAACACCCTTATCCTTCTTTTCTTTCTGATCATTTTGCGCTGTTGCATAAAGATTAGCTACTTTTCCTCGATCCTCGCCTTCCAAAAAAGGAAAGGTGACGGAAAGTGCATTGGGATCCCGTTTTGCTTTAGCATGATTTAGTGTTAAAGTGATGCCTCCTAAAAGCACCTTGGAAACAATCTCACCATATTTAACTTTTAAAGTGAGGTAAAGATTTTGCTCATCATTTGAAAACGTATAATAGGCGTCAATAGCTTTATTATAGGCCTGAAACTTTCCGTTTAATTCTAAAGCTTGACCGTCAATCTTTACTCCAGTTAAATAAACCGGATTTTTCTGAATATTAGGAAGATTTTGAGCTAGAGCGAAATTTGTACCGAAAAGCAATAAAACTGCAAGACGGCACCTGATAGCAGATAAGGAGAAGTTGATCATCGGAGCGTATATTAAATATTTGGCTGGCAGTACCTTACCCAAATATAACATTTTTCACGAATCTCTGTCGATGAATTTACAGCAGTCTAACTTCGTAATCTTTCATCATCCTCAAAGTTCCCCGAGCCTCGAGTTGCCCGGTTATCACCAGCGTTTTGAGCATCCAATTTAAGGTAGCGTCAGATACTTCGAACTCTAAGGCGACAAGGCTTTCACCAATGATGCGAGCCGACTTTTGGTACTCGGCCATGCAAAAGAAAATGAGCATTTGGTTAATTTTGTCGACAACATTCTCCTGAAAAATTCCCTTCGCATCAACCATTTTCAAGCTTTCTGCCCGCAAACTGGCCGTCGACCAAATTGTGCTAAATGTTTTCAAATCCAAGTCGGTAAGAGCTCTGAAGTGTTTCTCTAAGGATGGAATCTGTTCATTCCTCAGCACCCCGAGTATTTTTGGGACGAACACCTCCTGCCTTAATGAAACCTGGGTCGATTCTGAAACAGGCACCAATATGAGCTGTTTTGCAAAGCCCTGAATTGATTCAAGAAGTCTGCCCAAAGACAGTATATCAAACGAGTAATTCCCGAACCAAATATGTACGAAGTGACCTTTTAAAAGCAGTTGCTTAATGGCTTCAATAGTCGCCTGATCATTGACACCTTCCGTTTCAAAATTACGGGCAAGGTATTCATCGTCAATGCTTGCGAACCATTTCTTTCGTTCTGATAAGCCTTCGAAAGTATTTAATGCTGTTACAGGGCCGACCCGAAGATCATCGCCCAGGCTAAACACTTCACCTGCTAGATGCGCTGCAACAGGAAAACTCCGTTCCAAGCTGTTCTTCGAATAAACACCAAACACAACATGAACATTCTTGGCCGTTTCCACTAAGCTATACCACTATATTTACAATTCTGCCTTTTACTATAATCACTTTTTTAGGAGTCTTACCGTCAAGGTATTTCTGAACATCCTCATTTGCTAATACAAGCTCTTCAATCTCTTTAACATCAAGAGCTAAACTTAGATTCAAATTCAACCTTGTTTTGCCATTTACAGATATCGGATAACTAAACTCATCTTCTACCATGTATTCTGGTCTGAAGGTAGGGTATTTCGCAAAGGATAAACTTCCTGCATCATTACCCAACAACGACCACAATTCTTCACAAATATGAGGGGCGTAGGATGCTAAAACTATCACTAAATCCTCTAAAACCTGACGGTTTTTACACTTCAAATCAGTAAGCTCGTTCACCGCGATCATGAAGCTGGAAACAGAGGTATTGAAAGAGAAACGCTCAACATCATCCTGAACTTTCTTAATGATCTTATGCAATGCTTTCAGTTCTGCTTTAGAAGGCATCGAATTTTCTACATTGAATACCCACTGATCATTATGGAATAACCTCCAGAACTTACGAAGGAACTTAAAGACACCCTCAATACCATTGGTATTCCATGGCTTACTTTGCTCCAACGGACCTAAGAACATCTCGTACATACGAAGCGTATCTGCACCGTAACTCGCGATCA
>Ga0209512_1000947_pt1 | contig 39941 bp, 45 predicted proteins | sample frozenSSSSmetaG_FD_184142 | JGI IMG/M metagenome (GOLD analysis project Ga0209512, IMG submission 184142) | Glacier valley bacterial and archeal communities from Borup Fiord, Nunavut, Canada, to study Microbial Dark Matter (Phase II) -... | ecosystem: Environmental > Aquatic > Freshwater > Ice >...
ATATAAGTTGAAATACAAAACTATATATGGTATTATAATAATGAAAGAATACAAAAATCATTAGGTTATTTAACACCAATTCAGTTCAAACAAAAAGAATTAGATAAAAATAAAGTATTACAAAATTAATTGTAATACTTTACAGACTGTCTTTTATTAAACCGTCTACTTTTTGGGTAACAGTTCATAATACTTGAGTTTTTACTTATAATAATTATAATTTAATTGGGTAGGGTAGTTATTTATTATTAGTTAAAATGACCAAATCTTGCTTTTTCTTCATATTTTATTTCTCTAAGTTTTAAGTCTGTTATAATATTAAATGGTTTACATTCTTCATATAATGCATCTGTTGGTTCTATTATACCATCACTACTATCAATGTATATAGCTAAAGGTCTTTCTATTCCTATTGCATAACTTAGTTGAACTTCACACCATTTCAAATTTCTAGTTTTTAGTTCGTTTTTTGCTATTTCTCTTGCTTTATATGCTCCGCTTCTGTCAACTTTGCTTGGATCTTTACCACTGAAAGCTCCACCGCCAACATTAGCAAAAGATTGATAACTGTCTACTACTATTTTTCTACCTGTAAGTCCAGCATCGCCTTCAAAACCACCAATTTCAAATTTTCCAGTTGGGTTAATAAGAAATTCGTTTATTTTTATACCATATTTATTTGATATTTTCTCTACCATTTTTTTTATTATCTCATCAGTTTCTTCTCTATCTTTTTCTGTGTTTTGATAACATATTGTAAATGTTTTAATTTCTTTTAATTTGAAGTCATCATCATATAGTCCAGTTATTTGTGTTTTACCATCTGGTTTAAATCTTGTATCTATTTTTCTTAGTTCATCGTATTGTTTTGAAAATTTTTGTAATATAACCATAGCAGTAGGAAGTGAGTGTTCTGTATCATTACAAGCATAACCGAACATCATTCCGTTATCTCCAGCTCCACCTACATCAACACCTTGTGCGATATCATTACTTTGTTTTCCTATATTATTTATTACGGTATAATTACTGCTATATCCGATATCTTCTAATACTCTTTTTGTTATAGTTTCTACATTTATAACAGCATTTGAAGTTATTTCTCCTGTAACAAATATTGTTCCTTTACCACCTACAACTTCGATACCACATCTACTGTGTTTATCTTGTTTTAAACATGCATCTAGCAAAGCATCACTTATTTGATCACATACCTTGTCTGGGTGACCCCTAAATACTATTTCATTACTATATAATTTCATTATTTATTCCTCCTATAATTATTATTTCTAGTCAAGATTTATTATCTCCACATTTGAATATAATTATAACATATTTATTATCATTTGTACAGTATCATTTTAATTGTTTGTATTTAAATTTAGACAAATTAGTACAATATATTTGCATATTATTGATTTTAATATGCAAAAGTTGTATAATTTGGTATAAAAATAAATTTATTTGTAAGTAACCAATTAAAGAATATGATTAGAAGAAGAAGAAGAGGGGTTAAACAATGCAAATTATAATGTTTAGTATGATAGCAGGAATATTTGGTACAGGACTAGGAGGAATTATTGCAACACTTGTAAAAAGCAATTCAGATAGAACGACAGCAGGTTTTTTATCTTTTGCTGGAGGAGTTATGATAAGCATAGTTTGTTTTGGACTTATACCAGAAGCAAAGGAAATATCTAATATATATATTGTTATCTTTGGAATTGTATTAGGAGCAATTGCTATAATGTTCTTAAATAGAATTGTGGATAAGATTACAGATAAAAGAAAATCAAAATTAAAAGTACATGAAACTACTAAAGAACTTTTTCATGAAGATATGGTAATACTAAATAGAAAGCCGATGCTACGTTCAGGTATTATTATGTTAGTAGCAATAGGACTTCATAATATACCGGAAGGTTTAGCTATTGGAGCATCTGGTGTCCATGATATTACTCTTGGAATCATGCTCACAATTATGATAGCATTACACAACATACCAGAAGGCTTAGCTATAGCAGCACCACTACTTGCAGGAAATGTTAGTAAGAAAAAAGTAATTTTGCTTACAACACTTGCTGGTGTTCCAACTTTAATTGGAGCAATAATAGGAATGATGGTAGGAGGAATATCTGATTTAACTTTAGCTATTTCATTATCATTAGCAGGTGGAGCTATGTTATATGTTGTTTTTGGTGAAATCATTCCTCAATCAATTTTAATTAGAAAAGATAGAGTTGCAACTATTATTACTTTATCAGGCATGATAGTAGGACTTTTATTATCACAAATTTAATATATTTAAGAAGTAGATGAATGTTGACAATAGTGCTTTCCTATGATATAATTAATCTAATAAAAAATGGTAAATCCAAATATAATTATGGAGGATACATCATGAAGTTATTAGATTTAATGATAAGAAATAACAAAATTCAGTGTTATCCTTATTGTATAGGACTTAAATACGATAGAAGCATTAGTATTACAGATGAACAATGGGATACAAAAGATGTCAATGTTATAGCAGAAGTAATATTAACTGATTTAAAAAAACTTAATATTCCTTCTAGAATCGTTGATAAAAACTATACACCTTCCACACATGAAAATTTACTAGCATTAAAGGTTTGCATGATGTGGATTTGGGGTAAACAATTTTATGATATATATTATCATATAGTTGTTAAAAGACAAGATGGATATTGGTATTCTAAATTTGATAATCAATATCATGAAAGACTTCCATTAGGCACAAATGTTGAATCATGGATTTGGAGAAAAGAAAAAATAAACACTACAAAAAAATATTTTAACACTAAAACTGTTTACATAGCAGTAAGTATCAATTTATAAAAAGAAGCTCTAGTAAAAACTAGAACTTCTTTTTTTATACTCAAAATATAACTTAACACTTAGTTTCAACCAGATTAGTTATAAAAAGTATATAGATAAGTACAAATATATATTTTTGTGTACAATATGAGTATATGAGCATATACTAGTAAACATAGGGAGGTAAAAAGATATGGTGGAAATATTTAAAACACTATCTGATCAAAGTAGAATTAGAATAATTTCTTTACTTATGTATGACGATATGTGTGTTTGTGAAATTGAAGCTGTGCTTAAATTTACACAATCAAATGCATCAAGGCATTTAATAGAACTCAAAAGGACAGGAATTTTAGATAGTTATAAAAAAGCACAATGGACATATTACAAAGCAAATCAAGCATTTATACAAGAAAACAAAGAACTATGGGAATATATTTTGAAAAAGTCAAAAGAGTTACCTACATATGAAAAAGATTACGCAGAATATAAAAAAATTAGAGAGAAAAATATATGCAATAAAAATAATTAGGGGTATGACCTATTAAAACATCTATATAGAGAGGAAGTAATAATATGAGTAAAATACAAATTTTTGAACCAGCAATGTGCTGTCAATCAGGGGTGTGTGGACCAAATGTAAACCCTCAACTTTTAAGAATAACAACAGTAGTAAATAATTTAAAAAATGAGGGAATTTTAGTAGATAGATTTAATTTAAGTAGTAATCCACAAGTTTTTGCAAGTAATACTAAAATAAGAGAAGCATTACAAAAAGAAGGTATGAAAGTTTTACCAATTACAACGTTAAATGATGTAATAATAAAGAAGGGTGAATATCTAACAAATGAAGAGTTTGCTAAATTTCTAGAAATACCTATGGAAAAAGTTCTTAAAATTAGAACTCAAAAAAGTAATGGATGTAATTGCAAAGGTGGGTGCTGTTAATTGAATATAGAAAAATTTGATTTAAGCAAAATAAATTTAACAAAATATTTATTTTTTACTGGAAAAGGTGGAACTGGAAAAACATCAACAGCATGTAGTATAGCTGTTAATTTGGCAGATAAAAACAAAAAAATACTGCTAGTTAGTACGGATCCTGCATCAAATTTACAAGATGTTTTTGATACGCAGCTTAGTAACAAACCTAAACAAATAAATGGAATGAAAAATTTAGAAGTTATAAATTTAGATCCTATATCTTCTGCAAAGGAATATAAAGATAGTGTTATAAAACCATATATAAATGTATTACCAGATGAGGCTATAAAAAATATGGAAGAACAATTATCTGGTTCTTGTACAGTTGAAATAGCAGCCTTTAATGAGTTTTCAAATATGTTAACAAATATAGAAATAAATGAAAAATATGATTATATTATATTTGATACAGCTCCAACAGGTCATACACTTAGAATGTTATCTTTACCAGCAGCATGGACTGAATTTATTGATACAAATAAGTTTGGAGCATCTTGTCTTGGACAATTATCAGGACTTGGAGATAAAAAGGAAATGTATCATAATGCTGTAGAAGTATTAAAATGTAAAACAAAAACAACTTTGTTTTTAATAACAAGACCTGAAATCACACCTTTAAAAGAAGTAGAAAGAACATCTAATGAGCTTAAACATATTGGCATGAATAATCAATTAGTAATTGTAAATGGAGTACTTGAAAGTCCAGATGATGAAATATCTATAGCAGTATATAATAAACAACAATTAGCATTAAGTAACATTCCAATTTCAATAAAAAACTTGAAAATGTTTTATATACCACTAAGAAGTTATAATTTAACAGGTATAGATAATATAAGAAATCTAATAATTAAAGACGAATATACAAATGATTATGAGAGTTTGGATACATCAAATATAAAAGGACTAAAAACAGTAATAGATGATATACAAGACAAAAAAGTTATATTTACTATGGGAAAAGGTGGGGTAGGTAAAACAACAATTGCATCTGCTATTGCAGTAACTCTTGCCAAAAGAGGCAAACATGTTGTTCTTGCAACAACTGATCCAGCTGACCATTTAAAATATACTGTAGAAAAGATTAATAATTTAAACATAGTAAAAATAGATGAAAAATATGAAGTAGAACAATATAAACAAGAAGTAATAAATGAGGCAATAAAAAACGGAATTCAAAATGAAGATTTAGACTATATTAAAGAAGACTTGAGATCACCATGTACAGAGGAAGTTGCATTATTTAAAGCATTTGCTAAAATTGTAGCAATGGCAAAAGATTCTATAGTAGTAATAGATACAGCACCAACAGGGCATACATTACTATTACTTGATACTACCGAAAACTATAGCAGAGAAATTGCAAAAAGTACTGGAGTAGTACCACAAGAAGTATTGGATTTACTTCCTAGACTTAAAAACCAAAATGAGACTCAAGTTATAATTGTAACACTTGCAGAAACAACTCCTGTATTTGAATCTTTGAGATTAATGGAAGATTTGAAAAGAGCACAGATAAATAATAAATGGTGGGTTATTAACTCAAGTATGGCAATGACTAATACTACAAATACAGTTTTAAAAAACAGAGCAAGTAATGAAATAAAATGGATAAATAAAGTTAAAGAAATATCGAACAATAATTTTGCTGTTGTACAGTGGAAAAAAGATAATATTACTTTTGATAAATTAAATGACATTGTAAAATAGTACAGAAAAAAGCACTGAAATAAATTTTTATTTCAGTGCTTTTTTAAATTAGATTATTTCTTTATCATATTTCCATTGTAACATTCTAACATTGCTACACATTTCTGCTAATTCTGAAGAACATTGTTTTATAGAAGCGCTAGAGGTGTGTAATGCATTTAATTTATTACCATATCCTATAGCATCATCAATTATGACTTGTAGTTGAGAGACAAGTTCTGATTTATTAAAATTTTTACATAGTTCAACAGAATATTCTCCAAATTTTAATATAAATGTATCAACTTGAAAAAAATTAATATCATTCAATACAGTGTTTCCTGCCTCGTCATTTTTTTTATCTTCAGAAGTTAAAAAAGTATATACACTTTCATATGCTTTTTTAGCATCTAATGATCGTCTAATAAATTGATATGCAGGATATATAGAAACTATCCAAGTAATCAATATTATCACAACGAATAAAATGATTATGCTAATTAACATAAAGACCCTCCTAAAAATAATTATTTTTAGTTATAGAAAAACTAAATTAAGATTATTATACCATGAAACTAATGTGAATTCAACTTTTTATGTAAACAAATGCTAAAAAATTACATATTTCAATTAGTTTGTAAATACTATAGTATTTTTAACTTGTTATTACCTAGATTAGCTAAGTTTTCATAATACTTGAAATTTAGTTAAAACTATGTTATAATTGTTAGGTAAAATAAATTTAAGTGTCTTTTAAATTTGAAGACATAATCCTTAAAAAATTAAATTGAAAGGATATAATAAAAACAAAAGAGCTTTAACTTAATTTGTTGCATTACCTATGATATTGGAGAATTAAGTATATATGTTTTATAAAAAATGGTTTTTAACAAGATTTAAAAATATTTTTATGGAGGAATGTATATGAATAATAATACCGACAACCTTAGGTTATTAGTACTAGACAGCTATAGTGAAATAGGGAAAAAGATTAACCAGCATTTAAATGTAATTCGGGAAATGCCACAAGATAACAACTATGTTTTAGATATAGAAAACCCTCGTTTTAATAATGGGGAAGCTAAGTTAGTTGTAAAAGATAGTGTTAGATCTAAAGATGTATATATTTTAGTAGATATCGGCAATTATGGTTGCAGCTATGAAATGTATGGACACACAAATATATATAGTCCAGATGAACATTTTCAAGATCTTAAAAGAGCTATATCTGCAATTAAAAATACTGCAGACCGTGTTACAGTTATAATGCCACTTCTTTACGCATCAAGACAACACAAAAGGAAAGCTAGAGAATCTCTTGATTGTGCTATGGCTCTTCAAGAACTACAAGCTTTAGGAGTTAAAAACATTATAACTTTTGATGCTCATGATCCAAATGTACAAAATGCAATACCAAATTTGTCATTTGAAAATTTCTATGCTAGTAATGTTATACTGAAAACTTTTGTTAAAGAGAATGATGTTGATATTAAAAAACTTATGATTATCAGCCCAGATACTGGAGCTATGGATAGAGCATTATATTATGCTGGTATTTTAGGTGTTGATGTCGGTATGTTTTATAAACGTAGAGACGTTTCTAAAGTAGTCAATGGTAAAAATCCTGTTGTAGCTCATGAATATATGGGCAAAGATGTTAAAGGATCTGATGTTATAATAGTAGATGATATAATTGCATCAGGAGATTCAGTGCTAGAAGTTGCAGAAAAATTAAAAGAAGAAGGAGCAAATGATATATACCTTATGTCAACATTTGCAATATTTACACAAGGTACAGAAAGATTTCAAAAAGCACACAAAGATAATCTATTTAAAAAGATGTATTCTACAAACTTATCATATATTTCAAAAGAAGTTGAAAATTATGAATGGTTTGAAGAAGTAGATTGTTCTAAGTTTATTGCAAAAATAATTAACACGCTTAATAGCAATGAATCAATCTCACCACATTTAAAAGGCAATGAAAAATTAATTGCCTTGATAAATGAAAAAGTTAAAAAATCTTAGTAAACGAACAGCAAACAATTAAAGATAACCTTTGTAAGTAATCCAAATATGGAAGCTTACAAAGGTTATTTTTTGCTATAACATAATTTATGTAGATTTATGCGTATAATATTAAGTTCAAATATGATTGATAATTACATGTAAATCGTAGATTATGATTCACTTAGAACAGTGTTATCTATTTTTTTTGTATAATTATAACAAAATTAGCTGATTTACTTTGCTTTTGTCTTAAAATATTATATAATTATTATCATATAATATGTGAAATTTAGGAGTATAAAGATGGGCATATCATGAGACATGCTATATTTTAAATGTAGCAATATATGAATGGGTAAGCAAATCGATAGAGGTATGCTGATAAAAAGTAAATAAAAGGAGAAAATTATGAATGAAAAAATATTAGTAACAGGTGCATGTGGTAATGTAGGTAGATATGTAGTAACTGAATTGTTAAATAAAAATTGTACAGTAGTTGTAGCTGAATATGATATAGAAAATGCTAAAAAAATGTATTTAGATAAAGTAAAATATGTTAAACTTGACTTTATGGATAGTACAACATATGAACAAGCTTTTGAAGGTATATCTAGCGTATTCCTAATGAGGCCACCACAAATAGATAAAGTAAAAAAGTATATAAATCCTGCAATAGAGGTAGCAATTAAATGTGGTGTAAAGCACTTCACATTGTTATCTATAATAGGCTCTAATCCAATGGTGCCACATTATAAAATAGAGAGATATTTATTAGCTAATAAAGATAAAATAACATATACGTTTCTAAGAGCAAGTTTCTTTATGCAAAATTTAATAACATCTATAAAAGATGAGATAGTATCTAGAAATGAAATATATGTTCCAGCAGGTAATGGTAAAACTTCATTTATTGATTGCAGAGATATTGCTAAAGTTGCTGCAATTACTTTAACTGAAATGGGACATGAAAATAAAATATATGAGTTAACAGGAAGTGAATCACTATCATATTTTGAAGTGGCAGATATAATGAGTAAAGTATTAAATAGAAGTATTAAATATGTAAATCCAAAAGCAAAGGATTTTAAAAATTTAATGATTTCAAAAGGTCATCCTAAAGATTATGCTTTTGTAACTAAAATGATATATACTACTGCCAAAATTGGTTTAGCTAAAAAAGTAACTAATACATTTAAAGAGCTAACTAATACAGAACCAATAACATTAGAACAATTTACAAATGATTTTAAGGATGTGTGGAAGAATGAGTAAAAAAATAGTTGCATTTATAGGAAGTCCACACCAGGATGGTAATGTAGCAACAGCAGTAAATGAAATAATAAATGGTTGTAAAGCGAACGGATCGGAATGTATAGTTTATAATATAGATAAATTAAATATAGCATATTGTAAAGGATGTCTTGCTTGTAATAAAACGGGTGGGAAATGTGTAATAAATGATGATATGACAGAAATTATAAAACAAGTATCAGATGCCGATGTAGTAATAATAGGTTCTCCTATATATATTTGTCAAGTTTCAGCACAGACAAAGACATTAATGGATAGATTTTATGCTCTAACTGATGCAAACCATAAACCATATTATGGAGTGAAAAAACTTATAATGCTATATACTTATGGTGTTCCTATACCTCTTGTGTTTAATAGATATATAACATATAATGGAGGAACATTAAAGTACATGGGACTCAAACTGTATAAAAACATTGTTATAAATGGATGTTATGAAAAAGATAAAGTTAAGAATAACATAAAATTATTAAATAAACTAAATAGACTCGGTAAGAAAATTTCTGTATAAATAAAGAGAAAATTTGTGGAATTACTTATTCATTTTATTAACTACAATAGTTAATACTAATTCCTAATTAACATAAAGATTACATAATTACTTGAAATTTCATAAAAACATGGTATAATTATACATATATTAATAATACGTTCTCTGATTATATTATATCTGGGTTAACTTCTAATAATTTTAAGGAGGAATCATTGTGAAATTAAGTTATAAAAATATTCAGTTTGAAGTTACTAGACGGTGCAATGATAAATGTATTCACTGTTGTAGAGGAAAATGTCAAAATATTGATTTAACCAAAGAAATAGTGGATGCATTTTTTGACAATAATGATATTATATATATATGTACACTATCATTTAGTGGCGGCGAACCAAGTCTGAACGGCAAAATAGTGGAGTATATTGTAGATAAACTAATAGAAAAGAAAATTGAATATAGTCATTTCATTACCTCAACAAATGGACTTGTATATAGTGAAAAATTAATAAAATCACTAGACAGGTTAAATGAATATCGGAAAGTTTTTGGAACCACATCACATGGTGTCTATGGTAATTTTTTTATTTCAGATGATCAGTTCCATAGCACGCCAAGTGTAGAAGCCATTCAAGGTTATTCAAAGTATAAATTTTTTAACACATACCATGGAGAGCGCAATATAAACTTAGATAATTTATTACCTTATGGATTTGCAATAGAAAATGGTTTAACAAATAATCAACAAGATCTAAGCAAAATAACTGATTACAAGAGCTGCTCTGAGATTAAAAATTATGAAGGACAACAATATTTAGTATTTAATTATCAATATATTTGTTCAAATGGTAATGTGTCTATTGATGGCGGTATGTCATATGACCTTATGGATATGTATACTATAGGTAATGTGACAAAAAGTAAAATATTAGATTTATTTTTACCTTATTTAGAAAAAGTATGAAAGTGTAAAAAAGTACTAATTAAATAATTAGTACTTTTTTATACCTAAAATGATACATATTCTTTATTTAAATATACTAAAAAGTGCCATTAAATTACAGCAAACTTGAAATTATGCTTAAAATATGGTATAATTCATTATAAAATAAATTTTAATGTCTTTCAAATATTAAGACATAGTACTCGGAAAATAACTAAAGAGAGGATAATAATAATTAAATAACAAATTTTAGAATTACTTTAAGGAGGCTGTGATATGAATATTAATGGAGATAATCTTAGGTTGTTAGTACTAGATAGTTATTCTGAAACAGGCCTAAAGATTAATAACCATCTAAATGTAATGCGGAATAAACCAGCTGACAACAGCTACCTTTTGGATTTTGAAACTTCCCGTTTTAAAAACGGTGAAGCTAAACTAGTTATCAAAGATTCCATTAGATGTAAAGACGCATATATTCTATTGGATGTAGGAAACTATGGTTGCACTTACGAAATGTTTGGGCATACGAATATATATAGCCCAGATGAACATTTTCAAGATCTTAAAAGAGCTCTATCTGCAATTAAAAATACTGCAGACCGTATTACAGTTATAATGCCACTGCTCTATGCATCAAGGCAGCACAAAAGAAAAGCTAGAGAATCTCTGGATTGTGCTATGGCTCTTCAAGAATTACAATTTCTAGGTGTTAAAAACATTATAACTTTTGATGCCCATGATCCTAATGTACAGAATGCAATACCAAATCTGTCATTCGAAAATTTCTACGCTAGTAATGTTATACTGAAAACTTTTATCAAAGAAAATGAAGTTGATGTAAACAAACTAATTGTAATAAGTCCGGACACTGGCGCCATGGATAGAGCATTATATTATGCAGGTATATTAGGTGTTGATGTCGGTATGTATTATAAACGTAGAGATGTTTCTAAAGTAGTGAATGGTAAAAATCCCGTTTTTGCGCATGAATATATGGGCAAAAATGTTAAAGGATCTGATGTTATAATAGTAGATAATATTATTGCATCAGGTGATTCTATGCTAGATGTTGCAAAACAATTAAAAGCAAATGGAGCTAATAATATATATCTCATGTCAACATTTGCTATATTCACTGAAGGCACAAAACGATTTGAAGACGCATATAACCAAAAACTATTTAAGAAAATGTATTCTACAAACCTATCATATATACCAGATGTAATTAAAACTTATGAATGGTTTGGAGAAGCAGATTGTTCAAAATTTATCGCTAAAATAATTAACACACTTAATAGCGATGAATCAATGTCACCGCTCTTGCAAGGTAACCAAAAAGTTATCGATTTAATAAATGAAAAAATTAAAAAAAATTAAATTAAATCAAAAACCGTTATATTATTAATATAGCGGTTTTTTTTCTACTAAATTTTAAAAAATATATAAAATAACAGGATAAATATTTTGAATTTAGTTGTAATTAAATAACAAATTATTTCCTTATTACCTTTTTATTACAAAAATATATGTATTTATATAAATTAATTGACAAACTATAATCTAGAATGTATAATAGTACATATTGAATTTATGTAATAAGGAGAACATATGGAAAACGAAAGTATTCTTGATCTTAACTTTCCAGAAAAATGCATCGACAAGGTTAAAATAGGTGAATTAACAAGTCAAGTGATAGATTTATTGAATATAGATAGAAAACCTTGTAATATTGTTATGTGGTATGATAGGTTAAAATATTCAGAAAAACATAAAAGTGATTTTAAGAGCGAAGCTGATTACTTTAATTGCATGAAGAGTATACCAAGTATAATAGAAAAACCTGATTATATAGGATTGCATCCTATAGATGGAAGTATACAATATATAAAACTAATAGATGAATTAATGTTAGTGGAAATTAGAGTCAAACCATTTTGGGAAATATGCTATAGATCAGCATATCCTATTAAGGAAAGTCAATTAAATAGCTATATTGATAAAAAAAGAGTTATTAAAATGAACTAATGCTTTATATACAGTAAATATGGTAAATAAAGTATAAAAAAACATAAAAAACATAAAAAAATCAAAAATTGTCTTGACAAGACAATTTTTGTGTGTTAACATATATATAACAAGTGAATATTATCAACAAAATTACATATAATATTAATGGTTATATGAGGGCAGAACAGGCAGCTGCCACGCCAGCGATGGTCTTAAAAGAGATGTGAGATTGCCAACTCACCATTTAACCGGAAAAAGAGAGTACATTTATGTACTCTCTTTTTCTTGCGTTAACATTTGGGTATTAGGAGTATATTTGATTTTACAATAATCAAATATTAATATATTATTTTTAACACTTAATCATAAATTATTGATCGTATTGCTATCTATAGCATCACGTACTTGTTCACTAACTATATATTCTACAATACGTCTTCGAATTCTTTCTTCACTTTCATATAATAAGAGTGCTTCACGGTCTATAATGATATATAGATTTTTTATATTAAACACTTGAAAAATATATAAAAAATGATATAATATTTTTATTGAAATAATAAATTTGAGATGAGGTATAGATTATGGATAATATAATAGAAGTAAATAATTTAATCAAGAAATATGGTGAAAATACTGTTATAGATGATATATCCTTTAATGTAAATAAAGGTGAAATATTTGCGCTACTTGGAGCAAATGGAGCAGGTAAAACAACAACCTTAGAATGTATTGAAAAACTTCGTAGCTATAATAGTGGTACAATAAAAATAAATGGTAAAATCGGAGTACAACTTCAATCTTCATCTCTGCCAGAAAATATTACTGTAATAGAAGCGTTTAAACTTTTTTGTAAATGGAATAATACAATTGAAGACTTAGAATTACTAAATAAACTAGGACTTAAAGATTTAAAAAATAAACAATATAATACACTTTCTACAGGACAAAAAAGAAGATTGCATTTAGCATTGGCCTTAATTGGTAGTCCAGATATAATCTTTCTTGATGAACCAACTTCTGGAGTTGAAAAGCTACTTTACACTTTTGAATTATCGCCAATTTTAAAAACTGCATATGATTTAAAACAACAATTTCTTGATATTAAAAAATGTTCTGCTTCTGAAGAGAAAGAAATTAAATTTAGAAAATGGCTATTTGACGCTGAATGTTCTACAATAAAGGAATTTAAATCAGCAGTTTCAACTTTAAGACAATGGCATGAATATATATCTAACTCTTTTAAAACTAATTTTTCTAATGGTCCAACTGAAGGAAAAAACAATCTTATTAAAACAATAAAAAGAATCTCATTTGGTTATAGAAATTTACAAAACTTCAGAAACAGAATATTATTAATTCAACTTTAAGAAATTAGATATATTTACTTAATTTTCAGCCAAATATACTTTGACTATTTTAGCATGTATTTTTAATATGTTTTTACTAATATAGGTCAACAAAAAATCGTGTAGTTCAAAACTACACGATTTTGTTGTTACTCTTATCAATTTTCAAGAATTTACACCCCAACTATTGACATTGAGCCCATTAAAGTATATTCATTTTATATCATTTTATTATATTTCTACTTTTTCATTAATATTTTTAAGTAATAACCATAAACAAACAATTATTAATAAATTAAATAATGGAAACATTATAATGTCAACTATACCCATTTCTACACCATTTAAAGCTTGGTTTATTATCATAGCGGATAAACATGTGAGCATAGTAATACCTTTTATAATAAATACTGATGATAATAAATATCCAAGAGGCTTCCTCTTTATAAGTAATATACCCGATAACAAACCAACTGGAACAATAAATCCTAAATCCATACCTTGAATAACAAGTGTAGTGTAATGCTCTAAAAAAACTGGAGCCAATCCACTAAGTACTGATGGTATTATTTTACCTAACCATAACATGCCTAATGCTATAGCTAAAAATATCTGAAAACCACCAAGAAATTTTACTGGAAGTTTTTTATTAAAATGTAAAGCTAGCTTATTTATATCAAAAGAAAGCATAGATAATATAAATGTAAATAAACTTGCAGACATTAATATAACATATACAAGAAATAGCTTATTATACATCAATAAAAATGTATATGACATGTATGTGTAAAGAAAATATCCAATAGTTCCTGTTAAAAGAAGTCTTCCCTTAATTGAATTTTTATTAGCAAAGTATAGAGATATTAATAACAGCGGTACTCCCATCACAAGTGTTACAAGATCAGAAGCTTTACTTTGAGACATACCTGATATAGAATCATCTTTATAAATTCCATCTCCATTAATTTTTACAATTTCATTGTTTATTGTTTTAAATTCATATTCTCCACTACCACCACTAGAAAATAATCCAAAACCACATGATATGATTGCAAGAATGATAATGCAAAGTACAAGAACATTGATATATTTTTTAAATTTCATAATTTTAACTCACTAATCCCTTCATCTAAATATTATATCATATCTTTATTTTTTTTTCAATAGTTATTAGTTTATATATCAATATTTTCTTAAAATCCAAAATCTCATTTTCAATTGCAACACTTTATTTGTAGATTTATTGGTTCCTATATATTATTTTTATTATATTTAAATTCTATCATATATTTATTTTATTTCAAGTGAATCTGTTTGATTGTATACAATTATGCTACTAAATATTTAGACAATGGTATTTCATATGCATCTAAAAATTTACTATCAATACCTGCTTGCTTTAATTGCTCTCTATATAATTGAAGTGGTGTTTTATAATTAAGTTTTTTCTTGGCAGATTATTAATCTTTACTGATATATTAAATATCTCTTCATCTGTATAATTTTCTATTAATGTACCTTTAGGTATATATTTTCTTATCATTCTGTTTTTATTTTCATTACAGCCTCGTTCATAAGAAGCATAGGCATGTGCAAAATATATATCAAATCTGTTTTTGAAACTATGTATTGATTTTTTCATCTCATTTATTTTACTAAATTCTAGACCATTATCAAATAATATACTTTCCATTATTTCATTCAAATTAGGTATTTTATTTTCCAAAATATTTAGCGTGTTGACGGTCGAATCCGCTGTTTTATTTTTAGATCTTAGAACTATTAAAAATTGATTTGCAGGATTAGCAAAAGTGAGTAACGTATTGTTTTTCCCAACCCTTTGACCTATTATACTGTCGCCTTGAAAGTGGGTTATTACCTTATTTTCTTTTATTTCATCAGGCATATTTTTAATTGAAATTCTATCTTTTTTATTAATCGTTTTATTAGATTCTACTTTTTTGCATTTATTAGGTTTATAATACTTTCTACCAAATGGTAGTGAATTTATTGTTAAATCAACTTTTTTTCTACGCACAGCATTATATATTGTATTTGCACATATAGTTGTGTTTGTCCCTTTTATTAAATTCTGTTTTGTATAATTAGCTATTATATCTGGACTTAATTTTAATCCAGTTGCTAGATCTTCATTTGATTCTAATAATTATTTTATAGCTTCTGCTAAAACCAAATCTTTTTCTAATTTAAAAGGCTTTATTGAATTAGCCCTCATTTTATCATAATTTTTTTGACCTTCATTTGCTGAATAATGTTTAATATATTGTACACCTTTTTTATATGATTTTATAGAGTTTAAATCCTCGTATACAATTAAATTTTTATTTATTTCTCTACATATTGTACTCCTATTTTTATTTAATAATACAGCAATGAAGCTATTTGAAAATTTACTTACGTATAACATTTCAATAATATATCTATACTCTAAAATCAGATGTTTAAAGCTATATTTTGATTCGATTTTATCTTTATTTATTTCCAATTTAGTTAAACAAACTTTATACAATATATTTCTCATTTCAGTAGTTATATAATGTTTTTTTATTAATTTGTTGATTTTGGTTAATTGCTGTCCATTAAAGCCCAACATTTCTGAATTTTTAATTAAAAAACCTTGTAATTGATTAACTGTTATAGTATAATTTTTATAAGTAGATAACACGTAAATTCCCCCTTAATATTTTCTAGTAATTATATTATACAGGAATTTGCCTCTGTTATCTACTTTTTTTAACTTTTTATGAAATAAAGTGTTGCATTTGCAATTGAGATTTTGCAAAACATAAAAAACATAAAAAAATCAAAAATTGTCTTGACAAGACAATTTTTGTGTGTTAACATATATATAACAAGTGAATATTATCAACAAAATTATATATAATATTAATGGTTATATGAGGGCAGAACAGGCAGCTGCCACGCCAGCGATGGTCTTAAAAGAGATGTGAGATTGCCAACTCACCATTTAACCGGAAAAAGAGAGTACATTTATGTACTCTCTTTTTCTTGCGTTAACATTTGGGTATTAGGAGTATATTTGATTTTACAATAATCAAATATTAATATATTATTTTTAACACTTAATCATAAATTATTGATCGTATTGCTATCTATAGCATCACGTACTTGTTCACTAACTATATATTCTACAATACGTCTTCGAATTCTTTCTTCACTTTCATATAATAAGAGTGCTTCACGGTCTATAATGATATATAGATTTTTTATATTAAACACTTGAAAAATATATAAAAAATGATATAATATTTTTATTGAAATAATAAATTTGAGATGAGGTATAGATTATGGATAATATAATAGAAGTAAATAATTTAATCAAGAAATATGGTGAAAATACTGTTATAGATGATATATCCTTTAATGTAAATAAAGGTGAAATATTTGCGCTACTTGGAGCAAATGGAGCAGGTAAAACAACAACCTTAGAATGTATTGAAAAACTTCGTAGCTATAATAGTGGTACAATAAAAATAAATGGTAAGATCGGAGTACAACTTCAATCTTCATCTCTGCCAGAAAATATTACTGTAATAGAAGCGTTTAAACTTTTTTGTAAATGGAATAATACAATTGAAGACTTAGAATTACTAGATAAACTTGGGCTCAAAGATTTAAAAAACAAACAATATAATACACTTTCTACAGGACAAAAAAGAAGGTTACATTTAGCATTAGCTTTAATTGGTAGTCCAGATATAATATTTCTTGATGAACCTACAGCTGGGGTTGATGTAGAAGGTAGAGTTGCACTTCATGACGAAATACGAAAGTTAAAGAAGCAAGGCATAACAATAATTATGGCAAGTCATGATATGGCAGAGGTGGAAGAGCTATGTGACAGAATCGCTATACTCAAAAATGGTAAAATTGCTTTTATAGGAACACCTATAGAACTTACTAGTATATATTTAGAAGAAAAAGTGTATATAAAAACAAGTAGTAAAATAGAAATACAAAACTTTAAATATAGTAAATATATAGAGATAAAAGAAGAATATTATATTTTTAAAACAGATACAATAAGTGATGCTCTACTTGAACTACTTACTTATTTAAAAGAAAATAATAATAAGGTATTAGATTTAAAGATAGAAAGGGAATCACTAGAACACAGATTTATACAAATTGCAAAGGAGGAAGTATAATGAAAGCTTTTTTATATAGCACAATGTTACAATGGAAATTAGATTTAAGAAATAAAGGAGTTATTATAACCTACTATGTAGTTCCACTTATTTTCTTTGCATTTATAGGATCAATATTTGTATCAACTAATCCTGCATCAAAAGATACTTTAATACAATCAATGAGTATATTTGCAATAACAATGGGAGCGTTACTCGGAATACCAATATCACTTATAGAATTATATAACAAAGATATAAAGAAAGCATATAAAGTAGGAAATATACCACTTTGGCTAGGAGCAGTTATTAACTTTATATCAGCATTTATACATCTATTTATAGTTAGTATAATAATATTATTTGCAGCTCCAATTATGTTTGGTGCAACAGTTCCAACAAATTTAGTAATATATTTTATATCACTCGCATCATTTTTAACAGTATCATTATCACTGGGAACTGTACTTGGAATATATATAAAAACTACATCAAAACTTACTATGATATCACAACTATTATTTTTACCATCACTTATGTTATCTGGTATAATGTTTCCTGTAAATATGTTACCAAACATATTAGTTAAAGTAGGTAATATATTTCCAGCAACCTGGGGATTAAAGGTAATGACAAGTAATACATTCAAAGTAGAGTTATTTATCCCATTACTAATTATATTTGTTATATGCGTAGGTTTAAGCGCTTATAAGCTATATAAGATAGATATAGATTAGACAAAAAATATATATAAACAACTATGAATTGTTACAACCTACTTTTAATATTTACACATATCACCTGCGCAAGATGATAAGCCAGATAACTGGATTACAGAATGTTGTTTTATTATTAAAGAAAGAAGGAAGATTTGAAAATGGCAAGACCAACAACCAAAAGAGATTTATTAAGCACTGCATACGAACAATATAAAAAATTATTTGACTTAATAAATCTAATGAATGAAAATGACCAAGAAAAAGTTTTTACTTTTAATGTGGAAATCGAAAAAGAAGCACATTGGAAAAGGGATAAAAATATTAGGGATGTTTTAATTCATCTTTACGAATGGCATCAATTATTAATTAATTAATTGGGTAAATTCAAATACAAAAGGAATCAAAAAACCATTTTTATTAGAAGCATATAATTGGAAAACTTATGGTGAAATGAATATAGAATTTTGGAACAAACATCAAAACACATCTTATAGTGATTCTAAAAAAGCATTAGACAAAAGTCATAACGATGTCATTAAACTAATAGAAAGTTTTTCAGATAAAGAATTATTTGAAAAAGGAAGTTTTGATTGGACTGGAGGATCTACCCTAGGACAATATTGTGTTTCGGTAACTTCTAGTCATTATGATTGGGCAATGAAGAAAATCAAGAAACATATCAAGACTTTAAATTAAACATAATAGATATTATTAGCATTTTAGACAATATAATTTACAGCAATTTTGCTGCAACGTCAAGATTGTAGAACGCATACTAGAGAAGTTGTAGAGCTAGAAAGTGAAATCACTCAAGGTGGCGAAATGTGGCCTTAAAGTGGCATATCAAATCTGTTTAAATCTTCCAAGAAAAAAGCACATCATAGAAATATGATGTGCTTTTTTAATATAAAAACTTATTTAATCAAAAACTTTAAAAGTTCATAAACTAGAAAAGCAGGCCATACAAGAGCTTTTAGGATTCCTAATACTCCTGCCCAAAAAGAAGTAGCTTTTGCTATAAAAAATATAGCAGCACCAATAACTCCAAGACCATAAACACAATTATTACTTGATACGTTTGAGTGATTCACTCTTTTATTGTAATTGCAATCTAATGTTTTTTCTAATTTTTCTTCAATCTTGTTTTCAATCTTTTCTTCAAAATCTTTTTCACTATCATTCATTTTAATTCCTCCTTATTTTTCTTAAGACAATTATATCATATTATATAATTATTATCAATCAATATATAAAATTACAAGAAAATACAATGTATGACAAGTTTCGACAAATAGTACGAATTAATGATATATAATGATTTTAATTAAAATAATTACAGAAAGAAATTTTAGAAGATTGTATTATATAAACAAATTTCATAAGGAGGAAATATGAAAGTAAAAACAAAAAAAATATTATTGGTAATGTGTTTTAGTATTGTATTATTTTGTACAATGAATATATATGCACATTCTGGAAGAACAGATTCTAGTGGAGGACATAAGGATAATAAAAATGCAAGTGGATTAGGAAGTTATCATTTTCATTGTCATGGTAATCCCCCTCATTTACATACAAATGGTATATGTCCATATGCACCTGTAAGTGTACCTGTGACTACTAAAGTAGCTCCAGTAATAGTAAAAAGTATTAATATAGAAAGTGTTACTATTGCTTCTAGTGTAAAAGATATAGAAGTTGGAGAAACACTAATATTAAGTACAAATCTTTTACCAACTAATGCTACTGATAAGACAATTAAATGGACATCTAGTAATACATCCGTAATAGATGTAAATACAAATGGTTCAATTATAGCAAAAAGTGCTGGATCAGCAATAGTTACAGCTTCAAGTGTAAATGGAATAACAGATAAAAAAGAAATAGTTGTAAAACAAAGTCCACAAAGTATAAAAATAAATAAGGATACAACAGAATTAATAGTGGGACAAACTATTAAATTAATTACTACTACTGAACCTACTAATTCAGTATATGAATCCACATGGATATCCAGTGATAGCAAGATTGTAACGGTAGATGCAACAGGAAATATAAAAGCATTAAAAGAAGGCGATGTTACTATATACATAAAAACAAATAATGCAAAAACAGATAGTATTAATCTTAAAGTAACACCTGATATTATAACTACAGATGCACTTCAAAATGAAAATCCAAGTGAAACTTCTGATAGTTTATCTGGTGGAATAGTAATGCTTATTTTAGGTGGTGCAGGATACTTAGGTTACAAGAAATATAAAAACTTAAAACAACCAATTAGTAAAGAGTAATAGATATAAATTAAAAAATAGGGGAGGAAAATCATATGAAATTTGGAATTAGGATACCTTCAATAAAGAAAAGTTTAAGTGCAAGAACTTTTGGAAAATTAAATAGAAAAATAAAAAATGCAGTTATACCTTTCTATGGTAAAAAAGGAACAGGAATAATTAAAGATTCTAAAAAGGCAATATATAATAAGATATATAAAAAGACAACATTTAGTATATTTAATATATTTAAAAAATGATATAATGTAATTGAATGGAGTAGAGAAGCTATATAAGATAGATATAGATTAATATAAATAATTAAATTAGTAAAGTAAAACAGTAATAGGATTAAACGTATAGCTTCTGAACTGATGATCAAATGTATTTATATAATTAAAATACAATAAAATATATTTTTCTACAAATTTCGACATATTTTAATATATTGTTACTGTATAATATTCTTGAGGTGTTAAAAATTGGATACAAATAGTATTTTTAGTTATGAAACTTTAAAATTTATTGTTCCTTCAATTATTGCTATAATAACTTCAGTAATAGCTGCAGTTATTACTACAAACAACGAAAGAAATAAAATTATTACAACGGGATTTAAAAATGAAGGAATATCGACACAAAAAAGCATATTAGAATTATGGTCTATTATATTAATAGATTATGAATCATTTTATAAAATAGCAAAGAATTATTTTGAACATAAAATTAAAATAGTAAATAATAATACTGATATTAATATAACAGATCTCATAAAAATGTTAATTGGAGACACTTATGTATATTCATCTAAAAAAACTATTAAAATAGCTTCAGATTATATGCAATATGTTTGTTCTCACCAAAATAATAATAGTGCTATGATTCCATTATATTATATAGCAAAGTTATGTTCTAGCTTAAAATATGATTTCACAGGAGAGAAAGTATCATATATAAGTCTGTTTAAAATTAGAATAAATAACTTAAGCTTACAATATAAAATAAAGTTATATTTAATAAACATTGTTTATAACATTTCTTTTATCGGTAAATTCATTATAGAACTTCTTTGGAAAGATACCTATGAAGCACAATTTTGTTTAACTGATGGCTACAAAAATATGACTGATAGTTTAAAAAGAAGTTTAAGTGTACCAAATAGTGAAATGAATACCAACCAAGACATAGATGATGTTTTAATTAAAGGTAATATTGTTGATTTTTTAGATAAGTTAAGTAGAAATGTAGTATATGTGTTATATTATTTATTAATTCTTTCAAAAAAAAAGAAATTCTATTCACTAATTGAATTTGAAAATTTTAATGAAAAGAAAGAAAATTCAACTATCAATTTTTCGAGTGTTGCTTCAGTAATGTCAATTTTTAAGACAATAAAGATAGTTGATAAATTTGAATTTAAAAATCCATTAATGGTAAAAGTAGATATTAGTGATGATAAAATTTTTATTCTTGAAAAATGGTTTGAAGAATATAAAAAAACAGAAAAAAATAATTTAGAAAACTGCAAAATCGAAATTATAGATGAATATTTTAATAGCATTTGATTTGTAACGTTTTTTTTAAACATTACAAATCAATGAAATATGTAATAAGTTAATATACAATATATCCTGAAGAAACGTTAAAATATCAATCGTTTTAACATGCTATGTTTTTTATGCTATAGCAAGTCTTTAACTTAAAATCTAGCGTGATATTAAATTAAATGTGGCATAAAAAATATCCCACAAAAGTGGGACACGCTTTTACTATTTCTTTTTAGGTCTTTGAGATAAAGCTGAACCTGCAACTGATTTAGAATCTTTTGAAGTTCTACCATCTTTTAGGACTTTAGAAGCTTTAGTGGCAACTTTTTTAGAAGTTACTTTTGAAGCCATAGTTATCACCACCTTCAAGGATAAAAATCCTCTGCCAACGATTTGAATCTTTAAACAATGTAATGAAAACTATATAAATTATTGTATCATTATTTAAATCAAAATTCAACACATTACGAGTAAAAACTTGTAAAAACATACAATATTTGTAATATTTCACTGCTGTTTTTCAAATATTACAAATTGTTCAATGGATTACTATCTATAGCATCTCTAACTTGTTCACTGTCTATATGTGTATATATTTGAGTTGTAGCTATTGTTTCATGACCTAATACTTGTTGTAGTGCTCGTATATCTACATTACCATATTTGTGCATTAAAGTAGCTGCTGTATGACGTAATTTATGTGGCGAGAATTTTTTAGAATCAAGTCCTGATAGTTCAATATATTTTTTAACTATATATTCTACCATACGTCTACCAATTCTTTCTCCACGTTCAGATAAGAAGAGAGCCTCACGGTCTTTTATATTGTCTTTTATTCTTACAGCGACATATTTATCAATGGAAGATAAGCAAGCCTTATTTAAATGTATCTCGCGTTCCTTGTTACCTTTACCAATAACATTTAACTTTCCATCTTTTATATGTTTGAAATCTATGTTTATTAACTCAGATAATCTAAGACCACAGTTTAAAAATATAGTTAAAATACAAAGATCACGTTCCCCGAACATTTGTTCATTGAATTTTACAGAGTGGAGTAGGGAGATTGACTCATCTAAAGTCAAATATTTTGGAATTCTTTTTCCAAGCTGCGGAGTTTCAAATCCAACCGCAGGATTTATATCTAATTTTTTTCTAACATTTGATAAATAATTAAAGAACGATCTTAGTGATGCAACTTTACGAGCTCTGGTTGCAGGTTTATTTTGAAATTCTCGATTTAGATATGCTATATAAGTTGTTAAATTTTCAGTATTCAAACTTTTAAAAAATTCTATATCTAAATCATTTATATTTACATTTTCAAGTTCAACAATATCTAATTTAAGTTTATATTGTTTGAGCCATTTAAAACTATGTCTTAAATCATAATGATATTCTTTAATTGTGTTTTGTGATCTATTTTTGATTCCAGATAGATAATCTAGGAACTCATTTACTAAAATTGGTACATCATCATACATGTCAAAAACCCCCTAAAAAGTGACGCTCTAGAAGCCATTTTAAGCCATTATTAACATATAGGTGGTGTAGTTACATACCTGAAAAAATGGCCTAAAATAGATTAATACAGAGAACGGTAAAATTTTTAAAATTTAATGTAATTTATTTTAAAAAATAAAATAAAAAGTGTAATACAAATATTTTTTTATAAAATGTAAGATAAAAAGTATGCAAAATAATTTGTAATATATATTGTAATTTATTATTAAATTTATATATATGTATAAATAAACTTAATAATTGATATAATCATATTATACATATATAGTATCATAAACGGCTTATTTTGTCAATAGGACTACCCTCGATTGCACAAAAATTCTATTTTGCGCAATCATATGTAAAAAGAACAGAAGCTTTCGCTCCTATCTCTTTCATGAATTTTTAAATTTTATTACTAATATTCTGTATATCACCTTTTACATATTTACTTTTCATTCCATTATGTAATAAATCTAATATAGCTTCTTCACTATCTAAATTATCATAATTTTTGTTCCAACCATATTTAATTCCATTTTCTTGATTTTGTAAAACATATTCAGCAAGTTTTTCAATTCCCTCATATTTTGCACATTTTACAAAAGTTCTATTTCTTATATCGTGTTTGTTACTAAACATATCTTTTTCACAAATATCTATATCACATTCCCAACAGCCTTGTATTCCTTTTTTTACACAACAATCATATTGATAACAGCCATCTTCTGTAAAACGTCTTGAACAGCAATTTTTGTTTGATTTACAGCCATCACATTTATCTGCTTCATGACAAAATTTACATACTAATCCACAATACCCAATACTATCTGTTATATCCTTTATGGATAAAATTTTGTTCATATTAATTATTCATCCCCTTCATGTAATTAAATGTTTTATATATTACTAATTATATCATATTATTTTAAATAGAATCTATTATTAATGTTTTTATTAACATATTCATAAATTTACACATAAAAAATGCCTCTACTTACATAGAGGCGATTATAAGAGGTTGATATATGAAAAACTAAGGGGTATAAGTCCTTAGCTCGGCATGCTTATTTTTTCCAAACTCCTAAAGAGTTTGTTCTTGCATAAGATTGAGCTTTTGATAATTCACTATTTAATGTTATATTTGTTCTTTCAGTTTTTAGTGTAACTAATCCTGATTTAAGTAATTCAGCGTTATATAATGTATCATCTTTATATATATATGCATAAGTTCCATTACTATCTGATCTTAACTTATCGAATGCTATTTTAACTTTTTTATTTAGTAAATCAGTATTTATTTTTTGAATTGCTGATTCTTTAGCATATTTGAAATCAATACCTATTAAAGTAACTTCTAATTTGTCACCGTCTTTTTCAACAGTTATACTTCCAGAGGCACTTACATTTATTACATTAACATCTTCAGATTTCTTTGAAGATACTAAATTTTCAAAATATTTAACTACTACTGGTTCTACTTTTACTTCAGGTACAACTACTTCTTCTACCTTAGGTTCTTCTGCAAGTGCATTTTTTTCTTCTTCTAATTCTGCAGTTTTTGCATTATTATCAACTGCTTGAGTAATTTCAGTTTTTTTATTAAAAGGATTTTCCATGTTTGATGATTTTAAATATATAAATATTCCAGACGCTATAAGTACAAGTGATGCTACACTTACTATAACTGCTGGACCATATTGTTTTACATAAAACGTTGATTTATTATCATAATACATATTGAATACCTCCTCTTTAATCTTAAAATAACAACTTATACATTAAATTATAACATAAAATTAAAGTGAAGTCAATAGTTTATTGCAATTAGATTACATTTTTATGTAATTAATAATCTGCATTATGCCATACATTATGAACATCAGTATTATTTTCAAGTTTATCTAAAAATATTTGTAACTTGTTTTCTTCTTCTTCTGTTAATTCTTTTTTTATATCAGGAATCATCTTAATATCTGATTCAATTAAAGTATATCCCTTGTTTTCTAAGTAATGTTTTAAAGTATAAAAATCTTCTGGTTTAGTTTTAATTTCATAATATTCTTCTTCTACTGCAAAGTCATCTGCTCCATTTTCTAATACTTCCATCATTAAATCATCTTCAGATATTTTATTATCCTTCTCAATTACAATGATACCTTTTTTATTAAACATATATGAAACGCATCCCATTTGTCCCATATTACCACCAGATTTAGTAAATATACAACGTATATCTGCAGCTGCTCTATTTTTGTTATCAGTCAAAGCATCAACAATAATTGAAACACCACAAGGACCAAATCCTTCATAAGTTATTTCTTCATAAGTTACGTTATTTGCATCACCTGATGCTTTTTGTAAGCATCTTTGAATGTTTTCATTTGGCATATTGTTAGATCTAGCTTTAGATATTACATCACGTAATCTATTATTTAATGTCGGATCTATACCACCAGCTTTAACAGCTACTGTAAGTTCTTTTCCAATATTAGAAAATATATTGGCTCTTTTAGAGTCTGTAGATTCTTTTTGTCTTTTTATGTTTGCCCATTTAGAATGTCCACTCATGATTTTCACCCCTTCATTAGGAATAATATTATATCATAATATTTCCTATTTGTACATATTTTTATAAGAATTATGGAAAAATAAAGAATATTTTACTGTTTTTTATAAGTTATACAAAATTTTATATATGTTGTATGTTGATATTACTTTTCTTAAATAATTTTTTGTTTCATTAAAAGGTATACTTGGAACTATGTAATTATCTAAATCATCTTTTATAATTCCTCTGGTTATCCAGCTATCTACATTACCCATACCTGCATTGTATGCTAGTAGAGCAATGTAATAATTTCCATCATATTTATTTACTAACTTTTTAAAATATGCTATACCAATTTTTATATTTGTTTCTGGATTATATAAATCTATATTTTTACTAGTATCTGAAAACATATCAGAAACATCAGCAAATGTTGCGTCTCTTACTTGCATAAGTCCTCTTGCCTCTTTATTAGACACAGCATTAGGATTAAATCCACTTTCAACTCTAATTATTGATAATACTAGATAAGGATCTATACTACTCCCAAAACAGCTTTCCTCAATATATTCTAAATATGGTGTTTTGTATATAAATGTTTTAGCATATACATAAAGTAAAATACAAAGTATAGCTAGAATAGCAATACATTTAAATATTGTTTTTATTTTTTTCATTCTTACCTCTTACTTGGCATCATACCAGTTCTTAGCTATATGTAAATCTACATTAAGAGGAACCTTTAAAGTGGTTACATTCTCCATTGCATCTTTCATAATATTTGAAACTTGTTCTTTTTCTTCATTATTTACTTCAATTATAAGTTCATCATGTACTTGCATAATTAATCTAGATTTAAAATTGCCATCTTTTAGTTTTTTATATATTATATTCATTGCAACTTTTATTATATCAGCTGCAGTTCCTTGAACTGGTGTATTCATAGCAATACGTTCGCCAAACTTAATTATATTTTTATTTGAACTAGTAATTTCACTTATGTATCTTCTTCTACCATATAATGTTGATACGTAACCGTTTGCTTTTGCCTCTTTAATTGTGTTATCCATAAACTCTTTTACACCATGATATTTATCTAAGTAGTTTTTTATATATACCCCTGCTTCTACTCTATTAATACCAATGTTTCTAGCAAGACCAAATTCACTTATTCCATATACTATTCCAAAATTAACTGCTTTAGCATTTGATCTCATAGTATGTGTTACTTCTTCTAGTGGTACATTAAATACTTGAGATGCTGTAACTTTATGTATATCTTCACCGCTTTTAAAAGCATCAATCATTGTTTCATCGTTGGACATATCAGCAAGTACTCTAAGCTCTATTTGACTATAATCACTATCTATTAGCATGTTATCATTCTCACCTATAAAGAATGAACGTATCTTGCTACCAAGCTCTAAACGTATAGGTATGTTTTGCAGGTTTGGTTCTGTACTAGACAGTCTACCAGTAGAAGCTACTGTTTGCATAAATGTTGTATGTATTCTACCATCACTAGCTATTTTACTACTGAGTCCATCTACATATGTAGACTTAAGTTTAGCAAGTTGTCTATACTCTAATATCAACGGCACTATTTCATGTTTATCTTCTAAATCTTCTAAAACTTCTTTGTCTGTTGAATATCCTGTCTTTATTTTTTTAGCTGAAGGTAAATGTAATTTATCAAATAGTATTTCACCTAATTGCTTTGGTGAGTTAATATTAAATTCGCAAGTAGCTTGAGCATATATACTTGTTTCTAATATAGATATTTTAGCTTTTATTAATTCGTCAAATATATTTAGTTTATCCAAATCAATATACATACCAGTATGTTCCATATTTGCTAAAGTTTCTACAAGAGGCATTTCTATATTTTCAAATAGGTTAAGCATATCTAGCTTTTTTATTTTACCTATCACTATATCATATGAATAATGAATTCCTTTTAGATATATATTTAAGTTATATATATTAGTTTCAGATAAATAAGTAGCTATTTCATTTGCGCTTTTAGAAGGTTCTTCAAATAGTGACATCTGAGTAGTTGTAACTTCTTCTTCTTTAAAACTTACGTTAAATATCTCACTAATTATATTTTCTATTAAATATGTACTTTTATTTGAGTCCATTAGGTAGTATGCTATAATTATATCGAATACAAAGTTATTTACAGCAATTATTCCTAAATCAAATAAGTATCTTAAATCTTGTTTAATGTTATATCCATACTTCTTACAAGATGATGCTGAAAATCTATTTAAAATGTCCAGTTTAAACTCATTATCATCTAATTTTGTTATATATATTTTATTATCACTATATATAGCTAAAAAGTCTTTATCTAGTTTTAATATATTTGTTATATATTCTACATTACATATGTTTAGGTAATATGATATACTACCACTTGATAACACACTATCCAATATATTTACATTGCTTTTATCAATATATATAACAGAGCTAGGTTTAGTAATTTCACTAGTAAGCTCACTTGATGAGTCAGTTACTTCTGCTTCTATATTTTGATTAACACTAGAAAAGTCAAACTTACCCAAAAATTTATTAAAGTTTAGTCTCTTAAATATTTTATATAGATCTTCAAAGTTAACATCAGACTTTTTACACTTATCGTAATCTACTACTATAGGGACTTCCCTATCTATAGTAGCTAGTTTGTAACTAAGTATAGCCATTTCTTTGTCAGTTACTAATTTTTCTTTTATCTTATCTGAGACTTCTAAAGTGTCAATACTTTTATATATATCTTCTAATGTTTTGTATTTGTCAATTAAAGTATATGCCGTCTTCTCTCCTATTCCTTTAACACCAGGTATGTTATCTGATGCATCTCCCATAAGAGATTTTATATCTACTATTTGATATGGATCAATATTTAGTTTCTCTTTTAATAATTCAGGAGTATAAATTGTATAGTCTGTTTTACCCATTCTAGTTGTAGGTATAATAATAGATGTTTTATCAGATATAAGTTGGAATGAATCTTTATCTCCAGTAAGTATGTATGTAAATATATCATTTGATTCATCTATCTTAGCTACAGTGCCTAGCACATCATCTGCTTCAAATGTTTGAAGTTCTATTATAGGAACATTCATTGCATTTAGTACTTCTTTTATAACACCCATTTGTGGCCTTAATTCATCAGGCATACCTTTTCTAGTTCCTTTGTATTCGCTATACATTAAGTGTCTAAAAGTAGGAGATTTTAAATCAAATGATACAGCTGTATAATCAGGAGTTATCATATTCTCTATCATCCAATAGATATTTAAAAATCCATATACTGCGTTTGTTGCCATACCATCTGCTGTCATCATAGTACGTGTTGATATACCATAAAATGCTCTATTCATTATACTATTTCCATCTATTATTAAAAATTTCTTCATGGCGTTCTCCTTTATATTAATGTTAGTTCTCGTTTTTATTATTTGTTGCATTATTTAAATTATTATATAAAGAGGCAATTTTAATATATTAAGTATTACGTTGCCCTCTTTTTTAATTCACTATTATTATACTATTTAATTACTTTTAAGTCAATTTATATAGGTAAATATATAGAAAAAGTCACTAAAAAAATTAATCTTTAGTGACTTTAAAATAATACTATATAAATTCTTCCCATACAACATTTGCAATATCTTTACCTTTATCTGTTAGATAAACATTTGTTTTATTCATACATAATAGTTTCAAATTTACCATTTTAGCTATTTCTTCATTAAATATATCTAGTAATTTAACTTTGAATTTTGCACTAAAATCTTGTATGTTTACTCCATCTTGCAATCTTAATGTAAGTATTATATATTCTTTCATAAGGTCTAGTTTGTCTAAATCTTCTTTTTCATTTATAACAGTAACACTTCTATCGTTATTTAAATAATAGTTTATGTAATTTTCCATATTTTTAGTATTAGTATATCTACTACCTGCAAAAAAGCTTGCAGCAGCAACGCCAAATCCTAAATATATACCTTGTTTCCAATAATTAATATTATGAATAGACTCATACCCTTCTTCAGAGTAATTAGATATTTCATATCTATGTAAGTTATTAAGTTCTAGTTTGTTTTTTATATTCTCTTTCATATCAAATTCTTCATCTTCATCTACTAATTTTAAGAAACCTTCTTTAAGAAGAAAACCTAATTTAGTATCTTCGTGTATTTCTAAATTGTATATAGATACATGATGTATATTGTACTCATCTTTGATAGATAATACAGTATCTAAAGTCTCATCTAATAGCTTGTATGTAAGTCCAGGGAGTGGATACATTAAATCAACGCTTACGCTTTTAATATCATACTTCTTGATCGTTTTAAGCGCATTTATGAAATCATTGTATGTGTGTTTTCTACCTATACTTGCAAGTATTTCATTATGAGTAGATTGAAGTCCAACACTTATTCTATTTATTTCTATTTCTTTATATACTTTCATCTTTTCTTCAGTAACACTATTTGGATTTACTTCCATTGTAATAGAGACATCAGGACTAGTTACAAATATTTTAAGTATATCTAATATTTTAGCAATGTACTTGCTATCTATGTATGATGGAGTACCTCCACCTATATATATACTTATTATATTGTACTGACATAATATTTCACTATTATTTAATATCTCATTACATAAAGAATCAATATACTGTGAAATATATTGATCCTTATTTGAATATGAAGTAAAGTCACAGTAATAACACTTACTGCAGCAAAAAGGTATATGTATGTATATTCCAATATCTTTATTCATCCATTAACCTCTTATTTCTTTATATTATTTATTTGTTTGGCTGGGGTAGCAGGATTCGAACCCACGAATATCGGAGTCAGAGACCGATGCCTTACCGCTTGGCGATACCCCATTATGTTTGAATTTATTATATCATAATATATATTACATGTCAATATATATTATATACATTATAATTTAATTGAAACTTAGGGTTTAATCATAAAATACATAGTAAATATGTTTGTAGATATTGAAATTAACATAACATTGTGATATAATCTATTACATTAAATTTATTTACCCTCTATATGCTCTTTATTCTAAACTTATACAAATAATAATTTAGGAGGGAAAAAATGAATACAAACAAAATCGCTTTAGAAAAGATTGAAATACCTTTTATGAGTGATAATGAAATTGCAAATTATTACAAAACTATTAAACCAATAAAACGGTTTAATAGTATCCCTTTTTATTTGCGAGAATTAACCGACAAAGAACTGACTGAAATTTGTTATACCTGGATTGAAAAAGACTCAAAATTTACGGAAGTAGATATTAATCAACTATCAGTTCTTAAGGAACTAAACATTTTACACAAGTATTGTATCTACGGAATCTTTAAGCCAAGTGTAGGAGAAGTTATTTCACAAATTCCAAAAGAACTATTGAACCAAGTTGTTGCATTTGAAATAATAAAACATTCAGGAAATGTAACTGATTTCGGTTTATATTGTGAAGAATTTAATGATGATTTCCAAGTTTCTACAGTAAGACTATATTCTAAGAAAATATTGTAAGTTAAAATAAAAGCACTAATTAAATTGCGAATGCGATTTAATTAGTGCTTTTTTATATGTTAAGTAATATCACTATAATTCCATATACTTAACTGACCTTTGACTTTAATTGGTATTTCTAGCATCTCTATATCTTCTATAACCCATGCATATCTACCTACAGAATATTCACCACACATATATTCAGTTTTATTTTCTTTAATATTCTTTATGTATTCGTCATCCATATAGATACAATCTACTAATTTACATTTAGCTATAATATGACCATAGTTAAATTCTTTATTCCTTAATAGATTTAATAATTCATTTATAACTTTATCTTTTTTGTTTTCTTTTTTTAGACTAGCGTGTATATAGAGCTCTCCTCTATAATTTGTTTTCCAACTTCTAGTTTCAACATATTTTACTTTCTCTTTAATAAGACTTGCCCAAGGTTCCAAAATGCTTAAAGCTTTCATTTGCTCTCCTTTTTAATCTATTTCATCAGCAATTTTTATTATCTTATCTAGTCTGTGTTTTAAACCAGACTTTGTTATTTTTAATATATTAGCTAAGTATTCTAAACTTTGCTCTTTATGTTGCTCTCTTAAAGATACAACTTCTTTTAATTTATCGTCTAATGAGTTATATTTACCATTTTTCTTTAACTTCTTAATTGCATTAAGTTGTATTACAGATGCCCTTATTGTTTTAGATAAATTTGAAGTTTCACAGTTTATATTTCTATTGATATTGTTTTTAACTTCTTTTTCAACTCTAATTTCTTCAAACTTAAGGAATGATACAACTGCTCCTACCATAGATAGAAACCTAGATATTTGTTCTGCCTCTTTAATATATACAACATATATATGATTTTTACCATTTTTTCTCTTTAATACTTTAGGAGAAAAGTCTAGTACAGATAACAGGTTAATATAATAATCAGCTAATGCTTTGTTTTTAAAGAGTATTTCTAAATGATAATCATTATATGGATTGATTATACAACCACTACTTAGAAAAGTTCCTATTAATATAGATTTTATACAACACTCTTTAAGCTTAGAAATATCTAAAAAACTTTGATATTCTAAACTTATATCTGACTTTACATTTTCAGTAGTTATATATTCTCCAAATGTCTCCGCTTCCCTGCAACAATTTTTATTCGTCTTATCTATCTTCTTTAAAAGTTCTACTTTTATATCTGATGAAAATGACATACTATCACCCTATCTTTAAGCCCTAAGTCTTGTATACATTCTATATACTCATACTCTGGGTAATCACTTACTAATTTTATTATATCTTGTTTTTGATCATATCCTATTTCAAGAAGTATATATCCATTATCTACTAATACATTCTTTGCCTCTTTAAATATTCTTTCATAAAAATCCAAACCGCTTCTGCCACCATTTAAGGCAAGCATAGGTTCTTTTTGAACATAGTTTGATAAATTCACTAATTCCTCAGCTCTTATATATGGAGGGTTTGTAACAACTATATCATACTTAGTATTACCATCTTGTAGTATAGCTTCAAACAAGTTTGATTTCATAGAGGTACACTTACTACTCATATTATTTTTTTCTATGTTCTTGTTTGTAACTATTAACGCTTTATCTGAAATATCTACAAGTATCATTTTATCTATGTTACTATTCTTAGATATTGATATACCTAGTGCTCCACTACCAGTGCACATATCTACTGCAGTTTTAAGGTTATTACTTTGTATATACCTAATTGCAGCTTCTACTAATGTCTCACTATCTGCTCTTGGTATTAGTACATCTTCATTTACTATATATTCTTCATTATAGAAAGGTTGAAGATTTGTTATATATTGTAGAGGTTCATAATGCACATAGTATCTATCTAATATGTTCTTTATATTAATTTGCTCTGGTATACTTATATGTTTACTCTTTAATTCTATAAACAAAGTGTTTTTATCTATATTCAAAGCGTATGATACAAGTCTTAAAATATCATTTTGATTTACTTCACATTTTAGTAGATATTTATTTATATACTGTTTTATATATTCATCAATTGTGATGTGTTTAGTAGTAATTTCAAGGAGTGATGTTATACCTATTAATAACTTCTCTTTAGAAGGCTTCTTAGTTGTTATATTCTGTACATACATAAAAGGTATTAAAACAAAGTCAAACTTTTTAGGTAATAAAGAAAATAAATTTAATGTTTCATAAGCAAGGCCAACAATAATAGGAAATGTTAGTATTTCAAGAATCACTTTATATAGTATGTCATTAGATGGTATTATCGCTGTAAACAATAGTGATAGAAATAGTAGATACATTACAAAGTTAGATCCACATCTTCTATGAAATCTTGAGTAACTTGCAACTTTATCTAAGTCTATATCTAGTATGCTTTTTATATTCTCTACTTCTTTAACGTTATCCTCATAATAGTTTACAGATATATGCTCAGCTGCATGATATTCAAATAATCCATTTAGGTATGCTATCTTTTTAATAGTATATATATATATACCAAACATAACTAGTTTAATTAATATTTGAATTACAAATCTAAAATCTGCATTAGGTAATATCAAAGATACAAACATAGGAACACTAACCCATACTAAAGTAAATATTACAAATGATATTATAAATGAAAGTATGAGTTCAAACTTACCTACTGATATTTTTTCATCATTATCAGTAACTAGATCATTTACTATATTTTCTGCAGAATCTACTATATATGGTATACCGCTCTTAATAGATGTATACAATCCTACTATACCTCTTATGATGGGTATAGATGAAATTATTTTATTTGTTTTAGTTTCAGTAACTTCTGATATTATACTATCATTAACTTGGCTCGTAACTACTTGCTTTGTACTTGATTTAAGTAGTACACCATTAAAAGTAGCCATTCCACCAATTTTTAGTTTAGTATTACTATTTTTTTTGTTCATTTTTCCTCTTTCTATTACTTGTAATTAACCTAATTTTTTCAAGTCGGGTAATATAAATAAATTTAATATATTTTATCATATTATTATGATATATACAACTTTATTAATAAAAAGTATGTTTAATTTGTGGTAATTAGGTAAAAAAAAAGAGTGCAATTTTTTGCACCCTAATATTACTATTATTTTTTTCCAAATTTTTCGATAAACTTAGAAGCTCTACCTTGAGTAGACATAGTTTGTTTTTGACCTGTGTAAAAAGGATGACAAGCGCTACAAGTATCAGTTTTCATTGACTCTTTTGTAGAACCTACCTCTATAATATTACCACATGCGCATTTTACTTCTGCTTTGAAATATTTTGGTTGTATATCTGTTTTCATTAAAATCACCTTCCTATTATTTAGTTTTTATTTGATTTACCTATATATTTTAACATATATTAGCTAGAATTGCAAGACTTTGATATAATAAAAAATAAAAAAGTTAAGAAATAAATATTAAACACTCTTAAAGAGGCATATTAAATAACTTTTCTATTTCTTTATATTATAAACTTATATTACTACTTAAGCTCTGTTCCACCAAATATTGCTCTACTATTAATGTATATTGTTTTTTTGCTTTCATCGAATTTTCCTTTGAATTTATTTTCTGTTCCACCAAATAAAGCTAAAGATTCGCCTATAATTACATTATATTTTTCTGGTAGAATTATTGTAACTCCACCAAATAATGCACTTATATCTATTTGTACATTTTCTGCAATTTCAACATCTCTTAAATCTAGTTCAACTCCGCCAAATACAGCATTAGCAGTTAAACCTTTAAAATCTTTAATTGAAAGTCTTTCTTCTACTCCACTAAATATTCCGTTATATATAGGTGCATCAGTGTTGTTTTGTACATTTAATGGTGATCTATTGAAGAATTTTCTACCAAATATTAAATTAGCACCAACTATTATAAGAATAATAGGCCATATAAGTGAAACTATTGATCCAGTTAATATTCCTAGTTCATTAAGTACTTTCCATATACCCACAAATACTAATATTGAAGGTACTGTAGTTAATTTTTTATCATTTACTATCATAAGTAATCCTATAAATGATATAAATGACCATCCCATTATACTATAATCAATAGTTATTCCTACGTTTAATGTTTCTAATGCTACTAGAACTCCAACTAATAATAGGAACATACCAATTATTACATTTAAATTTATTTTTTTCATTTTACCCATCCCTTTCGTATATATATAGTATATATGATTTAATAGCTTTTTACAATACTTTAATGGATAAAACTAGTAAAATAACGTTAAAAAATTTAATATAAATATATCAAATTCTACTTTAATAAATTTAGAACCCCAACAATCAATAGTAAAAGGCCCATTATTAGTAAGGCTATACTGTTTCTTTCATTTGAATTTAGTTTTTTCATTTTTAGTTAATCCCTTTCATATATATATATAGTATATATGATTTAGTAGCTTTTTTCAATACACAAATGGATAAAACTAGTAAAATTTTATTAAAATCTTAATAAAATTAAATCTTTACTTGTAAAGTACCTCATTCTAATATATAATATATAGTATAATTTTTAGGAGTGATGAGATTATGTTAGATATAAAATATATTAGAGACAATAGTGATAAGGTTAAAAAAGCAGCTAAAGATAAATACGTAATAGTTGATATTGACAAGTTATTATCCTTAGATGAAGCTATAATTAAAATAAATAAAGAATTAGATGTTATGAAAGAAGAAAGAAATAATTTATCTTCTAAAATAACAACACTAAATAATGAAGAAAAACAAAAAACAATAATATATGTTAGAAATTTAAAAGAGAAAATTACTGTACTTGAAGATGAATTATCTCCTTTAAAAACTGAATATACTGAAATAATGTATTTGGTACCTTCTGTTCCCTATGATGAAGTTCCTTTGGGAAAAACAGATGATGATAATGTTGAAATAAAAAAAAATGGAGAAATACCAACATTCAACTTTGAAATCAAAGATCACGTTACATTAGCAGAGGAATTAGATTTACTTGATATTCCAAGAGGTGTTAAAATAGCTGGTTCTAGATCATATTTTTTAAAGAATGATGGTCTACTTTTAGAAATGGCATTATGTAGATATGTAATAGATAAACTAGTTAAAAAGGGCTTTACACCTATGAGTGTACCTCTTATGGTTAAAGAAGAAGCTATGTACGGTACTAGTTACTTTCCAGGCGGTAGAGATCAAACGTATACAATTACTGAAGATGAGTTATACTTAGTAGGTACATCTGAAGTTTCTTTAGTTTCATACCATAGCTCAGAAACTTTTGAATCTACTGAAGCATTACCTAAACTATATTGTGGTTTATCTACTTGCTTTAGAAGAGAAGCTGGAACTTATGGTAAAGATACTAGAGGACTATATAGAGTACATCAATTTACAAAAATTGAACAAGTTATCATGTGTGAAGCAGATTATGATAAACAATATGCATTACACGACTTCTTGTTAAATAACGCTGAAGAAATACTTCAAGATTTAAAAATACCATATAGAGTTGTTAAAGTATGTACTGGTGATATGGGTAATGGTCAAGTTAGAAAACATGATATAGAAGCTTGGATGCCAAGTAGAAATAAATATGGTGAGACTCATTCTTGTTCTTCATTTAGTGATTTTCAAGCAAGAAGAAGTAACATTAAGTATAAAGATGTAGACGGAAGCTTAAAATATTGTTATACATTAAACAATACAGCTATTGCTTCACCTAGAATATTAATTCCGTTACTTGAGTTATATCAAAATGAAGATGGCTCTGTAACAATACCTGATGTCTTAGTTCCATACATGAACAAAACTAAAATTGAAAGGAAAAAATAATATGTTAAAAAATATAACTTTTGAAACTTCTGTTTTTTCAATAGACAAAATAATTCAAACAGATAAAAAACAAATTGCCTTAGTTGGTAAATCAAATGTAGGTAAATCTTCATTTATTAATGCAATTGCTAATCATAAACATCTTGCTAAAGTTGGAAATACTCCAGGTAAAACAAGAAGTTTAAACTATTACAATGTTAATGAAGAATACTATATAGTTGATCTTCCTGGTTATGGTTACTCTAAAATGTCACAAGGAGAAAAACAAAACACAACTAATTTAGTTGATAAGTATCTTTCATCTAATATGGTAACACATATATTCTTTTTAGTTGATATACGTCATAGTGCTACTAATGAAGATAAGCTTATGTATGATTATTTATTATCATATGATATACCATTTACTATTATAGCTAATAAAGCAGATAAACTTCCTAAAACAAAAATAGAAGATCATTTATTTGACTTAACAAAAACTTTATTTTGTAAAGAACTTATACTTCCTTTTTCATCAGAAAATAAATTAAATTTAGATATAGTTAAAGAACAAATTGAGAGTTTAACAGAATAAACAAAAGAACATACATTATTATAAATGTATGTTCTTTTGTTAAGTTTATAGAACTCTTTAATCTATGATTTTCTACGTAATTTGAACTATAGAAACAGATCCAATAAGTGTTGAAACAGTTGGACCAGTATATAGAAAATCTAAAGTAATTGATGCTATACTTGCATCAGCTAAAAAAGTACATGATCCTCCATTAACAGAAGTTGCTGTATTTCCTATTGAAAATTGCGTTTGTACAACTGTATTGAATCTGGGTCTTATTTGTATCTGTCCTGCATTCATTGGATATACATAATTATAACATACAAGATACATATGTCCACTTGCTAATGCTATAGTTGTGGAAGTTGGTTTACTAATATTTGTTCCATTAATAAATACCGTAGAATAAGGAATTGCGGTTGAATTTGTTATTGTAACAACATCTTGAAGAAATTGTGCATTTTGTAAAAACTTAGAATTGTAAAATTCATAACTTATAGAATTTGACATATTTATTCTCCTTTCAAATAAATTAGTATTTATTCTAGTATATACTATGAATTAATGAAATAATTTGTTACATTATAAATAATAATAATCATGTACTAACTATGTAAAACTTCTTTTATTAGATATAGTTAAAGAACAAATAGAGAGTTTAACTGAAAATATACCAGAATAAAACTAAGAACATACATCATTCTAAATGTATGTTCTTTATTTATGTAAATGAACTGTTATGTATGAAAAGCTTTTGCAGCTTTTCATTTCTTTAAATTATCCTATTTTTTCTATGATTATATTTGGGTTAGTAAATGTTTCAGTACCAGCTGTAGGATTAACTATTGTTACTACTGCGCTAGTACATGGTAATACTTGAATTATAGCTTGAGTTGATAAAGCGGCAATTGTTCCAGCAACAACAGTTTCATTAACTGTTGTACCAGGTATTATAGTACCACTTGAAGCAATTGCTACACCTGCATCAGTACCAACAGGAGTTACAGATCCAGTAAAGGTAACTCTATATACTCCTGATGCTAACAAATTAAAATCTGTTCCACTTGGAATATGAACTATTCCAGTTCCTAAATTAACAAGATTAGTATCAAAAGGTACTGCAAGTAGTGTTGCTACAGTTTGCGGTACTAAAGAAATTGCTTGTAATACAGTTACTCTTGAAGGAATTATTGGGCATATTGGCTCATAATTATGGCATTTTGGCTCATAATCATAGCTTTTAGGTTCATTATCATGACATTTAGATTTTAAATTACAGCATTCAGGTTCAAATTCACAATCATCAAAATAAGGATTTTTATAATTTGACATATTTATTTCTCCTTTCACATAAATAAGCGTTTTTTATTCGCTAATATATATTATGAAAGTATAACAATTTTGTTACCTTTTAGCTAATAGCAAAAAAATACATTAAAATTAATGTATCTTTATTTGGTTCTATAATATATGTTGGGGTATGAAAATACTTTAACATATATTTTTTTATTTTTTGGCATAAAAGTATTGCATAATATAAGCCTTTAATATAAAATATTGTTGA
>Ga0209512_1000948_pt1 | contig 39926 bp, 38 predicted proteins | sample frozenSSSSmetaG_FD_184142 | JGI IMG/M metagenome (GOLD analysis project Ga0209512, IMG submission 184142) | Glacier valley bacterial and archeal communities from Borup Fiord, Nunavut, Canada, to study Microbial Dark Matter (Phase II) -... | ecosystem: Environmental > Aquatic > Freshwater > Ice >...
AGTAAGTAGATAGACCTGGATAATTTTTAAATTGAGAAGGTCTACCTATTGTTAGTTATCATAAATAAAAGCGCGACTAATGTACTCTTACCGTCGTACACCCGCTAAAATCAACGAGATCGTTTCTTGTTCATACTATTCCAACATGGAATGAGATCAGGCTATTGCTGAATTTCGGGTCAGATGTGCTGTCACGAACTCAGATTCAGGTTTACCCTGGAGATAAGCAAGGAGTGCTAAAGCGTCAAGAACACTTGTGGCTTGTAGGCTCATAATTGAGATTCTCTGTGACGTTCTTGAATTAGTTCGTCAGCAAGGCTGATTCCTAGAGTGATGTCTTTGTAAATTCCTTGCAGGTTTTGGATTTGAATCCGCAAACTGGTCAAGCGTAGGCTACTATCCGGTTCCAGGGTGAGAATGAGTTTTTCGCCCGGTTGCAGATCGAAATGCTCACGAATCCATTCAGGAAGAACCAGATCCCCTTGCTCTCCAAGTTCAATAGTCTGTTGTTGAGGTATTAATATAGGAGTCATCACTGTGTCACTATTTAGCTGAATTTATAGGCGAGTTTGTTGCTGAAAATGGTCGGTTAATTATTTTGCAGTATGATCAACCTAAACGCTGTAAAAACTGACTCAAACCAACGTTTAACCCAATTATCAATTGTATCTCGCTCAAGATGAAGTTTAGTTATAACCTTTCACTTTACTGGCAAATTGGTACAGACATCTTGCAGCAGCAAAAGGAAGAGGGATGGGGGACAAAAGTCATTGAGCGACTTGCTACGGACTTGAAGCAGGAATTTCCAAACGTTGGAGGGTTCTCATCCCGAAATCTTAAATACATGAGGGCTTTTGCGGAAGCCTATCCAGACGAACAAATTATGCAGCGATACGCTGCACAAATTCCTTATGACGTTTCTACAATCCCAAAGCCGATATTAGACAGAGATTTACACTATTGAGCTGATCAGTGGAAAGAAAACCTAAAGTTCTGAGAATCATCGACTGATTCAGTGTAAAAATTGATTCACATCGAATTACTAACTCAACTTTGATCCCCGCCTGTGCAATTTCCTCTCCTGCAAGCAAGTGTTGTGTAGCTGTCAGATGGCGTTTTGTGTTAGAGGTATAAGGTACAACCATTACATCATCAAGAATTTGGTTGAGTCGATCTGAGGAAATAATTATAGCTGGGCGAAGTTTAAATTTCAATAGCCCTGTAGAAGGCATTGGTACCCGACACAGAACTACATCACCGCGCTGTAAGTTCATCGACAAAGATCTCGTCATAAATATCATTTTCAGTGCTTAGCCAATCCTGATAAGCCTGGGATTGTACCACTGTACTATTACCTTTTTCTCTTTTAAAGGAAATAGCCAATTCCCGCAGTGCTGATAATTGCTCATCAGTTAATTGCCTAATCTCATGTAAAAGTTTTTGCCTAGTATTCATAGTTTTGTAAATTATTATATATTAAGCATGGCAGTCATCACTGTGTCACTATTTAGCTTCAACAGCACCTTACTATTTTACTATAACTTGCCAAAATCCCGCTGCCAAAACGATCGCACCCAAATGTTGTGGCAAGAGTAATCGCCAAGATTGACGCGCAATTTTCTGCGTTAACACCACCGTCAACAACACCGACACAATCAGCGTCGTCCCTTGCAAAAATTCAATCACCGCCGGATGCGCCACTAACACAGGTAAACCCTCACCTGGCAATCCAAAAGTAGCTAACGACAACGGTAAAATCTGTCCGGCTTCTCCTAATCCCATTTGTAAATAATGTGCTAAATTTGCCCCTAACACTAGCGGTAAATATCCATAAGCCAACTCCACAAAAGACTTTGGCTTTACAGAGTGAGGTAATAGCAATATCAGAATATAAGCAGTTAAAGGTACTAAAGCCGGTATTACCAACGCGGCGACAGATAAACCTAAATGCGGTAAAAACTGACTCAAATCAAAGTTCAACCCCAATCTCAATTGTATCTCGCCCAATCGATGTAAAAATACACTACTCAACAGTAACAATAACAACGCCACTTCATAAGTATGCGGCACATGAGTTGTCCATAACTCAATTCCTGGAGGACGCAAATTCAACTCTACAGAACGATGCGGACAAGCTTTCAGACAAGTCATACACAATACACAATCGCGGTTATCTTGTAACTGCGCCGGGTGCGAATATAACGGACAACCGTTAGTTTCTAAACCCTCACCTTTTTGCGGCCCTCCTTTATAACATTGATAGGTTGTGCATTCGGCTGAACAAGTACCTTGCTGCGCTCGTAATTCAGTCATCGACAACTTAGCAAATAACCCATTCATCCCGCCAATCGGACACAAATAGCGACACCAAAACCGCCGCTCAAAAATTGCCGAGAAAATCATCGCCCCAGCGGTAATCAACAACAGCAAACACGCCGACAGGTAAGCCGTATCTTCCAAATGCCAAAGTTCTTCCCACAGATAGATGAGGGTAAATAAACCAAATAAAAACCACCCACCCCACCTTTCGGCTGACTCTCTTGGCCAACGCTTCAACTGTCGCGGAAATAGCCACAGAGAAAGCTTTTGGGTGACTTCACCATAAATCATAAATGGACAAACCGAACACCACAGTCGCCCCACAAAAGGAAACCCTAGCAGAATCAACGGCCACCACCAAGCCCAAAACATATTTAAAGCAAAGTTTTCCTGGCGATGCTGCGGACCTAGAAATAAGACACCGACGATAAAGGCGAAAAAGAAGAAGGTAAAACCATTAATCCGATCTGGCCACCAAGGACTACGGAGAAATTTCCGCAGATTTGGATAGCCATTCAACAAATTGAGGCGAAAGCGCTTTTTTTTCGTTTCAGCCGACCAAAATACTTCTTCGGTTAATTTTGTTGAATTTTGCCTCTGCGCTACCGCCCTTTCTACCAAAGTTTCCAATTCTCGCAAATTACCAGGAAAATCATAACTTTGCAATCGTCGCAACGCTTCTAGAGTAACTTGCGGTTTGGGACTACCTTTAGGGCGAGGCAATAAGCTGATATAATAATCAACTTGAGCGCTAATATCAGTTTTCCGCACTCGCAGCGGTGGGACTTTAATTAGATGACCGACCTGACGCTCTAAAGCCGGAATAATTTTTTCAGAAATCATTAAAATTCTCGCTTGACTGGCGCGAGGAGAGGATATTGCTTCTCCCGGACGGCTGACAGGTGTATAGTTACCTGTTTTTAGCAATTGCGCGATTGGCTCAATTAATTCTTGGGGAAGTTCTTGGATATTATTGAGTAATAATGTCCCTTCTCCCAACCATTCCAACAACCCTGGTTTACCGCCGACACGACCAAAAAGTTCTGCGCCACTGGCGAGGATGCGATCGCAATTGACTTTAATTATCGGTTGGCGTCGCTGAGAAGAACTAAAGTGAATTAGGGCTGCAGCGTTGTCTTTTTCGAGTCCAGGTTCACCGAAAATTAGTCCCGGACGCCGATCACTGCTTGCATCTTTAATCTGCTGTCGCAAACGTACCGCATACCGACTGTTACCGATGATACCGCGTTTTACTTTGGTGATGAGGTAAGGACGCAGAGCGATTTGCCTTTCCAGTGAATAGTTGAGATCTGAAGCTAGTTGTGCAACTTCCTCTGCCAACTGTAGTGTGATGGTTTGAGTAATTTCCGGATATTGTGCCACCAATTGCCGAAAGCTTTCACCACTCACTACCCAGATGCGACACTCTGTAAGAGTACTTATAGTTTCTTTAGCCAGCGTATCTAAAAGTAATTCCCGTAAGTTAATCGCCGCGCCGGGAAGTAAAGACCGATCTGGTAATTCCCCATTTTCACTGGTGTCACTAGCTTCCAGTCTTCCGTCTAACAAAATATAAAGGTTGTCTGGTTTACGGTTCGTTGTTACCAGTTCTTGATTTGCTGGTACTACTTGCTCTGCGATAACTTCAGCTAAAGCTTCTAACACCGTTACAGATAGCACACCCAGCGCCGTTCTTTCTTGTAACCATGTCACTGTAGTGGTGGATGTCATGGTTGATCAAATATTTATACAATTGAAAATAATAGTTAATATTTGGCGATAATTGCTAAGATCAACACAAACTGTAATGCATATTCTTGAGCTTTCGGTTCCTTTAGCTTTATTGGGTCTAATTGTATTAGCGGCAATTTTCTTTACCCACAGTACTTAATTACCTGAGACCAACTTGAAAAATATTCAGGAATAATAAATTATGCAACTAGAAGACTATTTTGATTTTCTTGCCCCTAATGATATTCGGATTAAAGGAACGCGGGTTGGCATTGAGAGTATTCTCTATGAGTATATTCATCGTCAGCTCAGCCCAGAAGAAATAGTTCCAAAGTTTCGTACTGCGACTTTAGAGCAAGTTTATGCGACAATTCTTTATTATTTACACAATAAGGAATCTGTCGGCAAATACTTTGCCGATTGGTTGGAGTGGGGACATCAGCAACGCAAAGCTCAGGAAACTAACCCTCACCCAGGAATTGTTCGGTTGCGGGAGCGTATAGCGAAATATGGCAGCGATCCAGAAGTATATAAAATGCTTCGCCGTCAACGCGAACTAAGTTTATTCAACAATGAAACAGAAGTAGCTGAAATTATACACAATGCTCCGCTATCTAATGGATGAAAATGTCGATCCTATCTACCGAAATCAACTCCTAAGACAAGAGTCTGACTTGGTAGTCTGGGCAGTTGGTGATGAGGGGACACCTCCAAAAGGCACATTAGATCCAGAAATTCTTATCTGGTGTGAGGAGCATGATTTTGTGCTTATTACTAACAACCGTACCTCTATGCCGATACATTTAGCAGATCACTTAGCTCAAGGTCGTCATGTACCAGGGATTTTTATTCTAAATTCTCATCTGAGCATAGGTACAGCAATTGATGAGTTAATTTTGATTGCTTTAGCATCTGAAGATGATGAGTATCAAGATTACATAACTCATTTGCCACTAAAACGATAGTAGTGCGACATAAGTTACTCCAACTTACCAAAACTATAAATTTTCTGTCTTTCCAAACGATCGCAGATTGTCGAAGGCGGTTGACTCAACGGAAACATTTCCCAATCGAGTTGAACTTGCAGGTTACTTAACGGATCAACTCCCGTCGAAACCATAAATTCCAACTTAGCGATATTTTGCCATGTTACTAGATTATCAAGAATTTGAGCGATCGCTTCCAAATAAGGATGTCCAGGATGATACCAATCGCCTTCCGCAACTTTCGCCTGATCAAAACCCAAATGCACAGTCAAAGAAGGCTTACCAAACAAAGCCACCGCCACAGGTCGAGCTTCTTCCTGCAATAATAGCTGGTGAGCACTCGCTAAATGCCGCAGTTTCTCCAACCTTTCGTAACGTTCCTCTATTTCTGGTTGATCTTGCCAATGAATCGCCACCGTCACTAAATAAGTTTGCAGCAACATATGGCCAAGCTTTTCCGCTTTAGTTGCCAAATAATAAGAATTGTAATCAGTCGCCTCAATCAACAAAGGCACGCGATCAACTACTTCCAAACCATAACCCTTCAACCCAGCAATTTTCCGAGGGTTATTAGTAATCAAGCGAATCTTTTGAACACCCAAATCCATCAGCATTTGCGCCCCCATCCCGTAATTTCGCAAATCAGCCGGGAATCCCAAACGTTCATTCGCCTCCACCGTATCCAGCCCCATATCTTGCAGAGAATAGGCTTTCAACTTATTAATCAACCCGATACCGCGACCTTCTTGGCGTAAATAAACCACAACACCTTCGCCAACATTGTCAATCATTTTTAAAGCCGCTTGCAACTGCATCCGACAATCGCAGCGCAGCGAACCCAAAGCATCACCTGTCAGACATTCCGAATGCATCCGCACCATCACCGCCTTATCACCAAACTGAGTCGGATCACCTTTAACAACAGCAACGTGTTCCGAATTATCTACCGTGTGACGATAACCATAAATTTGAAAGTCGCCAAACTGAGTTGGCAATTTCGTCACAGTTTCGCGAGTCACCAAGCGATCGTGCTGTAGACGGTAACTAATCAAATCCGCAATACTAATAATTTTTAAATTATGAACCCGAGCATACTCAAATAACTGCGGCAATCGCGCCATCGAACCATCAGGGTTTTGAATCTCGCAAATCACCCCTGCTGGATACAAACCCGCCAGTCGAGTTAAATCCACACCAGCTTCCGTATGTCCAGCCCGCTTCAACACACCACCCACCCGCGCCCGGATTGGGAAGATGTGACCAGGACGACGCAAATCTTTTGGGCGGGTAGCCGGATTAATCGCAAATTGAATTGTGCGGGCGCGGTCTTCCGCCGATATCCCCGTAGTTACACCGAGATGTGGCGCACCATCGATACTAATTGTAAAAGCCGTTTGATTATCATAAACCGCCTCATTGTGACTTTCCGTGACATTATTGACCATCAACGGCAAATCCAACTCATCCAAGCGATCGCCCATCATTGCCAGACAAATCAATCCCCGCGCCTCAACCGCCATAAAATTGATCATATCTGGAGTGGCAAATTGAGCAGCCCCAATCAAATCGCCTTCATTCTCGCGATTTTCGTCATCTACCACGACAACCATCCGCCCAGCCTTGAGATCTGCTAATGCGGCGGCAATGGAATCAAATTGAATTGGGGTGGGGGAGTTAAGCTGCTGCACAGACAAATATTAAGTAAATGTTATATGTAAAGTTTTTTAAACTTTGCTCTTTCATAAATTGTAGCCTTTAAAAGTCGCGATTAGCACAATGACAAACATTTCCCGAAAAAATCCCAGCCCGATTGCTCAAAAAAACGCTTTTTAGTACTACAATGCAGCGACAGTAAAACACAGACTCTGAAAGAAACCGAAAATCAAGGAATTTAAATCATGGGTGATTCAAGGCGCGTACCCGTTGGGGTAGTTGGCGCGTCAGGCTATGGCGGAGTTCAGTTGGTGCGACTACTAATGGATCATCCTGAAGTTGAACTTGTTTACTTAGGCGGTGAAAGCAGTGTTGGCAAACGCTTTTCCGACATCTATCCCCATTTAAGCCATATAGTTAACCAGCGAATCGAAGCAGTAGAACCAGAAAAAATTGCCACTAGCTGTGAAATAGTATTCCTCTCCCTACCCAACGGAATAGCAAGCCAGATAGCACCAACACTGGTAGAGAGAGGCTGCAAAGTCCTAGACTTATCAGCCGACTATAGATTTAAATCCTTAGAAAATTATACAAAATGGTATGGAAAAGAACGAACCGATCAAACAACCGCCGCCACAGCAATATATGGCTTACCAGAAATATACCGCGATCGCATAGCCGACGCCCAACTAATTGGCTGTGCCGGATGCTACCCAACAGCTAGCCTCCTAGCCCTATCTCCCCTATTAAAACAAGGACTAATCATCCCTGAAACAGCAATCGTCGATGCCAAATCCGGCACCAGTGGAGGAGGACGCCAAGCCGAACTTAACCTATTACTAGCAGAAGCAGACAATAGCATCGGAGCACACAGCGTCGCCAGCCATCGCTACACCCCAGAAATCGAGCAAATCTGTAGCGATTTAGCCGGACACGAAATCCTAATCCAATTCACACCACACATGATCCCAATGGTCCGAGGAATCCTCGCCACAGCCTACGCATCACTCCGTGACCCAGGACTAGTACGCGAAGACCTAATCACAATCTACAAAGCCTTCTACCGCAACTCACCCTGGGTAAAAATCTGCGACGGCGGCGTTTACCCGCAAACAAAATGGGCAGCAGGCACCAACCTATGCTACATCGGCATCGAAGTCGATCCCCGCACCTCCCGCGTCATCGTCATGTCAGCCATAGACAACCTAATCAAAGGACAATCCGGTCAAGCCATCCAATGCATGAACATCATGATGAACTGGCAAGAAACCCTAGGACTGCCCAAACTAGGCTTCTACCCTTAACGCAGAGAACGCCAAGTTAGCGCAGAGAGGCGCGGAGTTGCTTTGCGTTCCTCTGCGCCCCCTCCGCGCCCTCCGCGTTTCAAACTCTACCTCGGTCCCAAACCAACAGTCCCCGCATAAACAGCACTCTCGCCCAACTCATGCTCAATCCGCAGCAAGCGATTATACTTAGCAACTCTCTCACTCCGACACAAAGAACCAGTTTTAATTTGACCAGCCCGCGTCGCCACAGCTAAATCAGCAATTGTCGTGTCTTCAGTTTCGCCACTACGATGGCTAATCACAGACCGGAAGCCGTTACGGGTTGCCAAATCAATCGTTTGCAGAGTTTCTGTCAACGAACCAATTTGATTGAGTTTAATCAAAATGGAATTAGCCGCTTTTTGTTGGATACCTGTCTGTAGACGGGTAACATTGGTAACAAACAAATCATCGCCGACTAACTGTGTTCGCGATCCCAGTTTTTCGGTTAGTAATTGCCAATTTTGCCAATCATCTTCGTGCAAGCCGTCTTCAATGGAGATGATTGGGTATTGGTCAACGAGTTGCCCAAGGTAATCAATAAATTCGCTGGGGGCGTGAGGTTTACCGTCGTAAACGTATTGTCCTTCTTTGTAGAACTCACTCGCAGCGACATCTAAGGCTAAAGCGACTTGTTCACCAGGTTCGTATCCAGCTTTTTTAATCGCGGCTACAAGTAGTTCTAATGCGACTTGGTTAGATTCGAGATTAGGCGCAAAGCCGCCTTCATCACCGACACCAGTTAATAAGCCTTTTTCGTCTAGTACTTTGCTAAGAGTGGCAAATACCTCAGCACCCCAGCGTAATCCTTCACTGAAGGAAGGTGCGCCGATGGGGACAATCATGAATTCTTGAAAATCAACGTTGTTACTGGCGTGGGCACCACCGTTGATGACATTCATTAACGGGACGGGGAGTAAGTTAGCTAGGGGGCCACCCAGGTAGCGGTATAAGGGGATGGATAGGGATTCAGCACCAGCTTTGGCGGCGGCGAGGGAAACTGCCAAAATTGCATTTGCGCCCAGATGGGATTTGTTTGGCGTCCCATCTAGGGAAATCATTGTTTGGTCGAGGAGTTGCTGGTTTAAGGCGTCAAAGTCCAACAATTCCGGGGCAATTATTTCGTTGACATTGTGGACTGCTTTAAGGACTCCTTTACCTCCGTAACGGCTTTTGTCGTCGTCACGTAATTCGTGGGCTTCAAATGATCCGGTAGATGCGCCACTGGGAACTTGGGCAAGCCCCATAACTCCGTTGGCTAAATGCACTTCTGCTTCTACCGTTGGTCTTCCCCGAGAGTCGAGAATTTCGCGGGCGACAATTGCCTCAATGGCAGTATCTAGATTGTTAGTCATCTATCTTTAGTCTGCTGAGTATGAGTGCGTTGCGATCGCAAAGGCGCATAGCAAGTAACGCTCTTTTACAAATCGCAACTTGTGTGTTGGGTGATTACCCGATCGCTAGCATAGGTGTTTGGGTGACTCTGTTGGCTGAGATTTGCAAATATTTTTTGGTATTTGGTCAACATTTACAAATATATTAACTATCTAGTCTATTCCGGCTCCTCTTTAAACCATCTGTATGACTAAATAAAATACCACTTTTGACTTTTTCACAAGAACTTGAAAAAGTCAAAAATCGGCTCACTGAGCAACTATACTTAGGTGTTAAGTTGCTTGCAATACAGACAATTTCATTTAATTACTGAAGTCGCCGTTTAAAATCCAGCATAAAAAACATGAAGATCAAATCAGCTTTCGCCACCATCTCAATTTTCAGCATCATTGTCCTGGCGGGAGCATCCTCAGCAACACCACCACGAGGTTTAATAAATATTACAACCGCGCCGACATCAAAAGCCTCATCTGTCATCGCTCAAGCGACTCAACTCAATCTCCCCTTATTAGTCAAAACAGTGACTAATTTTTTGCGCGGCGATGTTTACGAAACTGACTCTCAAACGCGCTTTAGCCTAGGACAACAAGGTACAAATGTTGATTTTTATATGCAAAGTAAAACGATTGTCGCCACGCCCGGAAAGTTTCGCGCCGAGGTCGTTTTCACCAAGCCAGGAGAAACAACCAAAGAACCGACACTGATAATTTCTGATGGTCAGAAGGTTTCTATTTATCGACCAGACCTACGTCAATACACAGTCATGTCCGCCAACGATTTTGAAAAAACGAACGATTCCTATTTAATTGGCATGTCTTCCGCATTATTCCTCCAAGTTCCGATTGATGCCAAACAAATGGTTGCCCAAGGTAAATTATCAGACAAAGATGTCCTCTCAGAAATCGGTCTAGCCGCAAATACCGCCATCAAACAGAATCAACAGACAATCAATAACGTCCCTTTATCTGTCTACAACTACACTGATAGTAAAGCAGGATGGACAATAAGTGCATTCATCCAGCCAGAGACAACCACTCTCAAGCAGGTGCAAGTCGCAGGTAGTGGCGAAGGATTTAACATTCTCATGACCGAACAAATTCTCAGCCGTACCGAAAATCCGCTTCTCACTCCCACAACCTTTAAATTCACCCCCCCTCAAGGTGCCAAATTAGTCAAATCCTTGGAAATTACGCCTTTTTAAACGCCTGCTGTTAATCATCCTGTAGGGGCGCAATGCTTGCGCCCTTAGGAAAGCGGGTAAGTCACACTTCCACGTTGATACATAGCATTGGGGCGCAAGCGTTGATACATAGCGGGCGCAAGCGTTGCGCCCCTACAACAATGTAATTCTCCCTCTTTCGCCACACTTCCGGCGATCCCCACCCATCCACTCTAAAATCGGTAGAGAAGGAATAGGGAGAATATTCATGCGACTACTACACACAATGCTGCGCGTTGGCAACTTAGATGCATCCTTGAAGTTTTATTGCGAATTATTAGGGATGAAATTGCTGCGCCAAAAAGACTATCCGGGCGGAAAATTCACTCTCGCTTTTGTCGGATACGGGGAAGAATCTCAGAATAGTGTATTAGAACTGACATACAACTGGGATGTGGAGAAGTACGAATTGGGTGACGCCTATGGGCATATTGCCTTAGGTGTGGATGATATCTACGCTACTTGTGCAGGAATCAAAGAGAAAGGCGGTAAAGTTGTACGGGAACCAGGACCAATGAAACACGGTTCTACGGTGATCGCTTTTGTCGAAGATCCAGATGGGTATAAAGTAGAACTAATCCAACTAGGAACTAAAAGTACATCCGTCAAATCGGCATCTCCCGAGCAACTAGTGTCTCAGTAATTATTCTGAAATTGTGGTGAGGTTGAGTGTGAATAAATGCCTAGAGCCAGGAATCCGTTATGCAAGTTTGGTTTTAGTTGCTTGGGGCATTTTTAGTCCAGCATCCTGGGCGACTGTAAGGCAGGTGAGATTAACTTCCTCATCTCTCAGTATCCCATCCCCTGTATTACCGATGGGAATCAGAGGGAAGTTATTGAGTCAGGTGCCACGCCGCACCACTCAGCCTCTACCACCGCTACAACTACCTCCCTACGAGGCATTACCCAACGATCCGGCGATGCCTGTGGAACAGCCTTCAGTCTCGCAATTATCTGATGTTAAACCAACAGATTGGGCGTATCAGGCATTGCGATCGCTCTCAGAACGCTATGGTATCAAACTTGGTTATCCTGATGGCACTTTTCGCGGCAAAAAGACACTTAATCGTTATGAATATGCGGCTGCACTCAGTCAAGTGATGGATAAAATCGAAGCACTGATTGCCAGTAGCATCGATCCGCGATATGTTCAAGACGACATTTTGACTTTACGCCGGTTGTCGAAGGAATATGGAGATGCTTTAGCCGAAATTAAAACACGCTTAGATACTATCAGCGATCGCACGGCGCAAATGGAGTCAAGACAATTCTCTACCACATCAAAACTCCAAGGTCAAGTCGTCACAGGTCTGACCTCCGGTAATGGTCAACACACCATCGTCGCCCGCGAAAGACTAACCCTCGTCACAAGTTTCACACCTCAAGATTTACTCGTCACTCAACTAGAAGCGGGGGATAACGGCGGGGACGCAATCAGCCACATACACAACAAAAAGCAAAATCTGCTAGGTACTACAGGCTTAATCGCCAACGGTGGCGGACTAGATTACGCCGAAGTTCCAGCGACTTTAAACATCAGACGCTTACATTATACTTTTCGTCCTAGCAAAAATTTGGCAGTGACAGTGGGAGCAAAAATGTTACCACGGGACTTTATTGACCAAAATCGCTATGCCAAAAACGAAGCAGCGGATTTTAGTTCTAGCTTCTTTCTCAATAACCCGCTGATTGTCCAAAATCAAATTGATCGTGTTGGTGGAGCCGGAGCCGCGATCGCGTGGAATCCAGGATCGGGTAAAATTACAGTGCGATCGCTTTACATTGCCGCCGATGCGAATCAGCCAACAGGGGATAAAGGCGGTCTATTTGGCGATCGCCGCCAAGGTAGTATAGAAGTAGAGTATCTGCCTAGTACCAAAATCGCTTTGCGACTGCAATACACTAACGCCTTGATTAACAACACTGACATTAACGCTGTAGGTATTAACGCCCAATACGCTTTAAACCGCAAAGCATCAGTTTTTGGTCGGTTTGGTTATGGTAGTTATCAAGGATTCAACACCGCTATTGCCCAAAACCTGGATTTACATCCTTATAGTTGGGCAATTGGTTTAGGCTTGCGGAATTTCTTTATTCCGGGGACTTTAGCCGGTGTCGCAGTCGGTCAACCATTTGTCGCCAATCTCGGAAATGCTACTCAAACCAACCTTGAGGCATTCTATAATTTAGAGTTAAACGACAATATTAGTGTCACCCCGACAATTTCCGTAGTCAGGAATGCCAATAACGACAGTTCCAACGGCACAACGTGGGAAGGTACTCTCAGAACAGTGTTTTCATTTTAGATTTGTCGATTTTAGATTGGATATAAAGGGTAAAATCCCAGAATCCCAGAATCCCAAATCTGAAATCCCAAATCCATAAGTTAAAATTGTCAAAATGCAGCCTACAGATCCTAATAAATTTACTGATAAAGCCTGGGAAGCGATCGAGAAATTGCAAGATGTCGCCAATCGCTTTCAGCAACAGCAACTAGAAGTCGAACATTTAGCGCTGTCCTTATTAGAAGACCCGAAAGAAGCCGCCGGAGTCATCCTCTATCGCGCGGGTGTCAATCCCCAAAGCCTCCAACAAAAACTTGAAGACTATACCAAGCGTCAACCAAAAGTCTCCTACGGTAGCAAGCAACTGTATCTAGGCAAAAGTTTAGACCAGTTATTAGACCGCGCGGAACTCGCCCGAGTCAACATGCAAGATGACTTTATCTCTGTCGAACACATGTTACTCGCCTTTGTAGACGATCAACGCATCGGTCGCCGACTGTGCAAAGAGGTAAATCTCGACATTGCCAAATTAGAAGGCGCACTCAAGAATGTCCGTGGTAGCCAAAAGGTAATTGACAAAACTCCCGAAGCCCGCCATGATGCCTTAGAAAGATACGGACAAGATTTAACCGAACAAGCCAAAGCTGGCAAACTCGATCCAGTAATTGGTCGAGATGATGAAATCCGCCGCGTCATCCAAGTGTTATCCCGGAGAAGTAAAAATAACCCAGTATTAATTGGTGAACCTGGAGTAGGAAAAACAGCCATCGCCGAAGGTTTAGCCCAGCGCATGGTTAATGGCGACGTTCCGGAATCTTTGAAAAACCGTCAATTAATTAGCCTAGATATTGGTAGCTTAATTGCAGGTGCTAAATACCGAGGTGAATTTGAAGACCGCCTGCGGACAGTACTCAAGGAAGTTACTGAATCCAATGGTCAGATTGTCTTATTTATCGACGAATTACACAGCGTTGTCGGGACAGGAAGTGGTGGTTCCCAAGGCGCAATGGATGCCGGAAATTTGCTTAAACCGATGTTGGCGCGAGGCGAATTGCGCTGTATCGGCGCGACTACCTTGGATGAATATCGAAAATATATCGAAAAAGACGCCGCATTAGAACGTCGTTTTCAGCAAGTATTTGTCGATCAACCCACAGTAGAAAATACCATCTCTATCTTGCGAGGGTTGAAAGAGCGGTATGAAGTGCATCACAATGTGAAAATTGCCGATTCTGCACTTGTTGCCGCCGCCACATTGTCAGCGAGATATATTGCCGATCGCTTTTTACCTGATAAAGCAATAGATTTAGTCGATGAAGCTGCAGCCCAGCTAAAAATGGAGATTACCTCCAAACCGGAAGAGTTGGAAACAGCCGACCGGCGGTTGATGCAATTGGAAATGGAAAAGCTGTCTTTGGCGCAAGAAGAAAAACTCACCCCGGTAACCAAAGAACGTTTAGAGAGGATCGAACAAGAAATTGTCGGCTTACAAGCAATCCAAACGCGCTTAAACTCGCAATGGCAAGGTGAAAAGGAACTGTTGAACGAAATCAGTAACTTGAAGAAAGAAGAAGAATCTTTACAAGTGCAAATCGACCAGGCAAAACGTGCATACGATTTAAACAAAGCGGCAAAAATCGAATACGATCGCGTCGTTTTACAAGAAAAGCGCGAAGCCAAAGAAGCGCAATTGTTAGATCTGCAAAATCAAGGCTCAAGCTTACTCCGCGAACAAGTTACAGAAGCAGATATTGCCGAAATTGTCGCCAAATGGACGGGAATTCCCCTAAATCGCCTCTTGGAATCGGAACGGCAAAAATTGCTGCAACTCGAAAGCCACTTACATGAACGCGTAATTGGTCAAGAAGAAGCCGTCGCTGCAGTCTCCGCCGCCATTCGTCGCGCCCGCGCCGGGATGAAAGACCCCGGTCGTCCCATCGGTTCCTTTTTATTCATGGGTCCTACAGGAGTCGGTAAAACTGAATTGGCGCGGGCTTTAGCGCAGTTCTTGTTTGATTCTGACGACGCGATGGTGCGGTTGGATATGTCTGAGTATATGGAAAAACACTCAGTTGCGCGGTTACTCGGCGCACCTCCGGGATATATTGGCTACGAAGAAGGTGGTCAACTTTCCGAAGCCGTCCGTCGCCGTCCTTATTCTGTAGTCCTGTTTGACGAAGTAGAAAAAGCACACCCTGATGTGTTTAATGTCTTGTTGCAAGTCTTGGATGATGGGAGAGTGACTGATTCTCAAGGTAGAACCGTAGATTTCCGCAATACTGTGATTGTCATGACCAGTAACATTGGGAGTGAATTTATTTCGGATTTGACTAATGATAATCCAAAATATGAACAAATGCGTGAGCGTGTGATGGAAGCCTTGCGATCGCACTTCCGTCCAGAATTCATTAACCGCGTTGATGACACCATCTTATTCCACATCCTCTCACGTTCCGAACTGCGGCAAATCATCAGTATTCAACTGAGACGAGTCCAAAATCTCCTAGCCGACCAGAAAATCTCCTTTGAGATTTCCTCCGCAGCCGAAGACTACTTAGTAGAGGTAGGATATAACCCAGTATACGGCGCACGTCCAATTAAACGCGCCATTCAACGCGAAGTCGAAAACCCCATCGCCACCAAGTTGCTAGAAAACACCTTTGTAACTGGTGACACGATTATCATCGACAAAGACCAGACATCGCTCACCTTTAGTAAAAAGGAAGCAATCCCTCTCAGTGTCACCCAAGTGATGCCACGAGCATTGTAGGGTAAACCGAATCTCAAAAGTTGGGCAATTGCCACAGTTGACTCCGAGGCTAAAGCTGTTGATTGCCGATTAGAATCCAGATTGAGACCGACACAATTCCTCGCATACCCATCAATCCCCCATAAACAGGGGTAAAAAAAACTTCCTCCCGATTTACTGGGAGGATGAAGGTGGGTTCCAAACTCAAACACTCTTACCGAAACCAACCATGTTAGAACAAGGCACCATCAGTATTCATACTGAGAATATCTTCCCGATCATCAAAAAGTCACTCTACTCTGACCACGAAGTCTTCTTTAGAGAACTCGTATCCAACGCCGTAGATGCCATCCAAAAGCTGAAAATGGTATCCCGCGCTGGAGAACATGCAGGCGAGATGGGTGAACTGGAAATTCAGATTGTTGTCGATAAAGACAAAAAAACCCTCGCCATCACTGACACCGGAATCGGAATGACCGCCGATGAGGTGAAGAAATACATCAACCAAGTCGCCTTCTCTAGTGCGGAAGAATTCATCCACAAATACCAAGACAAATCTGACCAAGCAATTATCGGTCACTTTGGCTTAGGCTTCTACTCCTCATTTATGGTGGCGCAGAAAGTCGAAATTGATACTCTTTCTTTTAAAGAAGGCGCACAAGCAGTTCACTGGAGTTGCGACGGTTCACCAGAATTTACCTTATCCGAATCAAGTCGGACTACTCGCGGTACAACCATCACCCTGACTCTGCAAGAAGAAGAACTCGAATATACAGAGCAGGCACGAATCAAGCAACTTGTCAAGACCTATTGTGATTTCATGCCCTTCCCCATCAAAATGGAAGGCGAAGAATTAAATCGGCAAAAAGCACCGTGGCGTGACAGTCCCAGCAGCCTCACCCCAGAAGACTATCTGGAATTTTATCGTTACCTGTATCCTTACCAAGATGAGCCACTGCTGTGGGTACATTTAAATACAGATTATCCGTTTCTACTCAACGGCATTTTGTATTTCCCGCGACTCAAGCCAGATGTCGATGTTACCAAAGGACAGATTAAGCTGTTCTCTAACCAAGTTTTCGTCAGCGACCATTGCGAAGAAATTATGCCGCAATTTTTGCTCCCGATGCGTGGTGTCCTAGATAGTGCTGATATTCCCTTGAATGTGTCGCGGAGTGCTTTGCAAAGCGATCGCACAGTTCGGCAAATTGGCGGGTATATTTCTAAAAAAGTTGGCGATCGCTTAAAAGAACTTTACCGCGACAATCGTTCCGAATACATCAACGCCTGGAAAGACCTAGGCACCTTCGTCAAATTCGGCGCTCTCAACGATGAGAAATTCAAAAAACAAGTAGAAGATATCATTATCTTCCGCTCGACCAAAGAGATAGCAGCGAATACTGAGCCTGCAGTGCAAGTGCAATCCGCTGAAGGTGACGCTTGGCAAGATGTCAGCAACCCTACTGACGAAGCTACCAAATCCCAATACACCACTCTCAAAGAATACCTGGAGCGCAACAAAGAAAATCACGAAAACAAAGTTTTCTATTGTACCGACGAAACTACACAAGCTACTTACGTACAATTACACAAAAACCAAGGTTTAGAAGTCCTATTCATGGACTCCTTCATCGACACCCATTTCATCAACTTTTTAGAACGAGAGTATTCAGACGTCAAGTTCACCCGCGTTGACTCCGACTTAGACAACACCTTGTTACAAGAAAAAGCCAACGAAATTGTCGATCCGAAAACAAATAAAACCCGTAGCGAAGAAGTTAAAGAACTGTTCGAGAAAGCACTCAACAAGCCACGGGTGAACATCCGTACAGAAGCTTTAAAATCTGACGACCCGCAACTCACACCCCCCGCAATGGTCTTATTACCGGAAATTCTCCGCCGCCTGCGCGAGATGAATGCCCTCATGCAGCAATCATCATCAGAATTCCCTGAAGACCACATCTTGTTAGTCAACACCGCTCACCCCTTGATTCAAAACCTCGTCAGCCTCAGCCAAGGTAGTATTATTCAAGGCGACGGTCAGTCAACTAACACCCCGATGGTGAATATGATTTGTCAACACGTCTATGATTTAGCCCTGATGACGCAAAAAGGCTTCGACGCCGAAGGGATGAAGTCATTTGTTGAACGCTCAAATCAAGTGCTGACAAAGTTGACAGAGAAATAAGAGGAGTGCGGGAATGGGGAAATCCTTGGCACTACTAATAATTCATGTTAGAAACGTTACACGCTCTACTCGAATTGTCTACTGGTGTCGATTATGTCCGCAATTCCCGCCATTCCTATAGGTAAAGACGCGATCGCACGTCTCTTTACAAGTTTGCTATTTGGGGGATTTTTCGCCCTGTCGCTGTTTACCTTCTTGCCAGATAGTTATGGTTTGATGGTGCAGTGGCCTTGGGTGATATTGTGGCAAGCGGGATTAATCGCGATCGCTTTCTGGACTCTGTGTCAACTCAGATTTCACGATTTTCCTTTACTCGGACACCATTTCGATTGGGCGATAGGGTTTACAATGTTCTCTGTCACCCTTTCTACCGCCTTGGGTTATCAGCCGCAAACCTCTGTTTGGTATCTGGTGATAGTTGGCGGTTATGGGGTTGTGTTGTATGCCCTGAATTGTTGGCTAGCCTCTTCCCCTTCTCGTTCCTGGCTTCTCCTCAATTGGCTAGGACTCTGTGGTGTGGTAACGAGTGCGAGTAGCTTAATTTATTGGGGGATAAATCGCCAAGCTATAGCAGCAGCACCAGAACAGGTAAATCCTTTTCCTTTAGGTCATCATAATTTTGTCGCTGGTTATTTAGTGTTGGTGCTACCAGTATTTGTTGCCTTGGCAGTAGATAGAGGCTGGAGGCGATGGTTTTGGTTATTTGGTACAGGGATGACTTTGGTAGCTTTGTATGCTACAGGCTCCCGTGGTGGGGTATTAGGGTTGTTATGTTTGTTACCAGTAGTTCTGTTAGTGGTGTTACTCCGAAGTCAGCAGCAGGCGCGAATTCGGTGGGGAATTGGTGGTGGAGTGGGTATTTTAGTTTTAGCTGCGATCGTTCTCTCTAATCCACGAGTGCAGCGGTTGATTACGGAAATGCAAGCCGGGAGAGTTGAAGGTGATGCTCAATTTCGCTTATTTACGATGGCTGCTGGGTTGAAGATTTGGCAAGATCATCCGGTCTGGGGAATTGGACCAGGTAATATCATTAAGCTTTACGATTTATATCGACCAATTGAGGCGGGTACTCAAGCTTTTCGCGTTCAACAACTGCATAACACTCCCGTAAATATCCTGGCAGAGTTCGGAATTTTGGGTATAGGTGTTTATCTACTATGGATAGTTTTATTAGTAATTTTAGGCTGGCGCTTGTCGCGATTGCCTTTACAGCAGCTACGCGATAGCCCTTCAGGCTTCAGCGCTTTGCGCTATCGCGCGGCTTTATATGGTTGTGGTGCGGGTCTATTTGCCTACACTATCAGCAGCTTGACCGATTACCAATTAGAAAATATTGGCATTAGTTTAACCTTGGTATCGTTTGTTGCCATCTTAATCAATCTAGGCACTTCTGCTCTTTCCCCCCACTCCCCCACTCCCCCCCTCTCCTACCGTCGTCCGTTGAGTTTACTCGGTTTTGCTTTAGTCTTAGCCGCTTTACCTGTATGGGTTCCTGTGGATGCGGCGATGATGTTAGCGCGATCGGGGACTGCTAGTTTACAGAAGGGAGATTTGGCGGGTTTTTACGATCAGTGGTTGACAGCGGCTAAATTGGTGCCGAGTGACCCGTATTATCAATTTCAAATTGGCTCTCAGCTAGCAAATTATGTCGAAAATAGCAAGTTGTCTGATGCACCTCCAGGTAAGAATCAGCAATTGTTAAGCGATCGCGCTCGGATGTCTTTGTTAACATCTGTAGATATTACGCCGACAGATGAGTTATTCAACCGCTTTTTAGGGGCTTTTCTAGTTGAATCTGATGCTAAAGTTGCTGTCAAACACTTGCGGCGATCGGCTCAACTGACTCCACGCAAACCTTACACATATGCGATGTTGGGGGATGCGTATTTGCGTCTAGGAAATCTCCAGGATGCAAGTCAGGCTTTGGCGATTGAAGGTTTGATTAACCCGACTTTCTTGACACTTCCAGGTTGGCAAAATCCGTCGGTGAAAAAAATCTGGATACCGACGGTGGAAACTTCGATCCAGTTAAATCAACAAATACTCGAAAAATTGTCGCCTTCCTCTCCTGAGTACAACCCGATTTACCAAAATATGGTGATGTTGCAATGGTGGTCGGGGGGAATAGCACCAGATAAATTAGAGACATCAGTTCAAATGCAACGTCTAAATCCGGCGGCGCGATCGCTGATTTTGATTGATGCGAAAAAGACTGATGCGGCTTTAGCGCTGTTAGGGGATCAATCTCCTGCTTCTTCGTTGTTGAAAGCCTGGATAAAACCAGAACAGTATTTGGCTAAAGTTAGTGGCGGAGAATTGGCGAAATTAGCACAGACAATTCCTCAAGAACGTCAGATTCGACCTTGGCTAATGTCTTCAGCTAGTCATACTAAGGCTATCAGTGCTCGGGTCGGGTTTTTCTCGTATCGGAATACCAATGGTGTAGACACGGTAGAAATCCCGCGATCGCTCCCGACAAATCCGTTGGTAACTAATTTAGGATTATTTAATCAGCCAGGTTATCTCCCCGTGTTCGATCAGACTCTGGTCGCCGCTCAAAAACGCCTGCTAAGATTAGAGCGTCCGCTGAAATCTCATCTGAGCACAGGACGCGGCGGAGAGTTGGTCAATAATCTACAGCCATAAACTTCCTAAACTCAACATTCATCCTTTACTACCTAAAATCTTAAATATCGCCTCTCGACTAACTGGTTCTGTATCTTCACCTTCTTGAATAGCTTTTTCAAAAGCAACATCTTCAATAATTTCTGCTAACAAGTCGGAAAATACTTCTTTTTGCTCTAGAAGAACTTCTAGCAGTGCGATTTCAAATAGTTGCTTAATTCTACATTCATCAAGGTTAAGTTTTGTCATATTTGGATTGATTGCCAATTATTTTTGATGAGTTCTTCGGCTTTTCGATATTTATCTGGAGGCTCTTTGGCGTAGAGGTACCATAGATTCGTATCCAGAAATACTTGATTTATAGTTTTACCTGTCATAAATTTCTTCTCGGTTGAATTTATACCCTGATTCGAGCTTGAAAGAGTATTTTTGTAAGTCCTGTAAAAAATGATTTATTTGAAGCTCTGTTGAATCTGTTTGTGACTCTAAAGATTTTTCAGCAGAAGTAACTGACTCAAAAATCATTATTTGTAAATTCTTTCCTTCTAGCTCTTCGCTCAATTTCTCATTGAGAATTAATTCGCCATTGTTACAGGTAGCTTGTACAATTTTTAACATATATACTGAGTTGTTTTAATTTTGATCAGGACTATCAAAGTTATTCTGAGAAAGAGTTCGTTATTCACTAAATATATTTTACAACAAACTGAATATGCTGCGCCCTGGCTCTGTGCGATCGCTTCACGGGCTTATCTAGGTAATCCTAAAATCCCCGCAATTTTTGTGTACCAGTTGGTTGATGGACAATATCAGCCACAAAGATTTTCGGGTACTGACCGCGTGCGATCGCGGACTTTTCCAGAGTTACAGCTAACTGTAGAGCAAATTGTCGCCGCCAGCTTACTCGGAAAACTGTAAATCACACCCGATTCGGGTTATGTATCAAACCTTTATTGCGAAAGCAGTTATAGAATAAGAAATCGTGATCGATCCGAATCGGAATTTTTTGCTATGTCTCGTCGTTGTGATTTAACTGGTAAAAAGGCAAATAACGCCTTTGCAATTTCTCACTCTCACCGTCGCACCAAGCGCCTCCAAGAAGCTAACCTCCAATCCAAGCGGGTTTGGTGGGAACAAGGTAATCGCTGGGTCAGACTCCGTCTATCTACTAAGGCAATCAAAACCTTGACAACTAAAGGTTTAGATGCTATGGCGAAAGAAGCTGGGATTAATCTTAACAAGTATTAATTTACGGTTAGGGTAGATTAATCAATGCTCTGTAGTTAAAAGTAATTCTGTGACGGTTCCATACTATAGACGTCTCCGAAAAAGAAAGACCCCTCTCCAAACCTCTCCCCGAAACGGAGAGAGGCTTTAAAACCCCACTTCCCTTGTAGGGAAGGGGGGTAGGGGGGTTAGGTCTGGGTTTAATAAGTATGGAGATTTATACTGAATCTGTTGAAACTCAAAATATTTTCCAGATGACTAGGTTTCCGCACGATCAGTTTGCGAAGGACTACTTAAAAGAATTATTGACACCACTTGGGGTGGTTGAGACTAGTCGCAGTGTCGCCGCAGAAGTGAGAGAGATTGATGTTTGGTTCGTACCTTACTCCTCAGAACCGACCGAAGATACCGAAAGACTCGGGTTACTCGGACGATTGGCGGCAATTTCTTCAATATTTGAACCGTTCCGAAATCCAGCCACACCCAGCCAGATTCGCAGTTGCATGGCTAAGTTGTATTACACACATGCGGAATTAGAGCGTCAAGCTAATCGGGATGGTACTCGCGTTAGTGAAGGTGATTTGCCTTGGTTATGGATTCTGACACCTACGGCTTCAGTATCGATTTTAAACGGATTTAGAGCGACAGGTGATGAGCGTTGGGCACCTGGAGTTTATTTTCAGGGAGAACATCACAAAACAGCGATCATTGTGATTCATCAGTTACCGCGCACTCCAGACACACTCTGGATGAGGATTTTAGGTAAGGGTAGCGTTCAGCAACAGGCGATTCGGGAATTGAATGCTCTCCCAGTAGATCATCCGTCACGTTCAGAAGCTTTATTGTTATTAGCAAATTTGCGAACAACCTTGCAAGTCAGTCAAAATGTAAATAAAGAAGATCAGGAGTTAATCATGGAATTATCACCAGTTCTGGTACAACAGCTAGAAACAGCTACACAGACGGGAATTCAGACAGGAAACCGTACTACGATTGAGAATATGATGAGATTACGCTATGGGGTGCTAGACGAGCAATTATCAGCGATTATTCCCGTAATACTGGAGTTACCTGTAGAGGACTTTTCTCGGTTGTTGCTGCAATTGTCTAATTTATCTCGGGAAGATTTGTTAGGTCAATTTGGGCGGTAAGAAGCTCAAGTCTATTGTGTGGGTGTCTGCAATTAGAGCGATCGCCTCCTCCCACTCCATGCAAGTATAAAGCGATCGCCTCTTCCAACTGCATGCAAGTACAAACTGCAATATTTTCCAATCTTTAGTCAAGAGCTAGGCTGTTAGGCACGAATAAACTAAATACACAAATCAGTTTTTTCAAATAAATCAGTTTTGTGTATATTTTATTATGCTTTAGGACTTGACTGTGAATGAAGCGTACTATCATTATAGTGCAAAGCCATCGTCCCTCCCCATCCCGATAATTAGGATGATTTTGTATGATGATGATAGGTTTGCCGATAGAGGTGGGTAGTATAGATGTAACTCATCGTTCATATTTCTGTAAAGTAATCTGCAAGCTAATGAAGTGCATGCAAACATTTTGTAAAGTTCTTTCTTCTAGAGATTACGGGCATTATTATTTATTCATCAGCAATTTATCCTCATCCGGATAATTACTCAAATTTTTCACATATGTTATAACTCTTGACTCTAGTACTTCCTCTGATGCAACTCGATAGGTTTAGTTGCTAAGAATTAAGATATAAACAAAAATTTAGTTATCGCCTTTTATTAGATAGCGATCGCAATCTTCTTTTTCAATCAATTTAAAAATTCACATCATTTGCCAGGAATGCAGCCATGTCTTCACGCCGCCAGTTAATCAAGGCAGTAAAAGATTTCTACCAACAACTTCGTAATCAGTCAGCGACTGCAACTAAAGAGCAAAGTCATTGGGTATTACGGACTTTATTGGTTAGTAGCAGGCGACCAGATTGGGTAAATTCTGGATTTGTGTTGCCAACTGTGGCGATGGTAGCGTTGGTAGTTGTATTGTTGACTACGGCAATTTTGTTTCGGGCATTTGATCGGTCGAAAAATGCTAGTAATGTGAGAGTGAATCAGGTAACATTGAATGCTGCGACACCTGCTATTGATAGGGCTAAAGCGAAATTAGATAAGCTATTTAGTACCAAAGGTGGTTTACCAGCAGATACACCCAGCGATAGTTTGATATATTCAACTCTTGTAACTCATGTAAATGACTATACATTCGGCGATGAAACTCCACTAAAGCTTCCGGTTCCGCCCGGTACTGATATTTCAGGTAACACTTCTATTGCTTTGACAAAAGGTCTAAAAACAGCTTGGATGTTTCCTGTCGATACTAAAAATCAAGGCAAATTTGATAGCTATGTCATTTACGGTATATATTTTACAAATCCTCCTCTGAATAGCAATAACAGTCAATTTGCTCGTGCTAGAAATCCTCTAGAAGCAAGAACCTTACCAATGACTAACGGCAGCAATGGTAGCAATTGTCCTGGCTCACAAGGTACAATTGCTAGCTTAGTAGGTAGTAATGGCTGGATTAAAGTTAACAACAAGCGTAAGAAGAGCTTTTTCGTTTATGTTGCTACTGTTCCAATTACCAGCGTCCCTAGTGCTAACTCAGGCAAGTATCAAACTTACAAAGGCAATAAAGGTTTTTCGGCTCTAGAGTATCAGCAAGACCGCACACAACTTGCACCGACTCCAGATGCTGTTAATTATGAAGGAGATTTAGAAATTAACCCTGGTCCAACTCTCCGATTGAATGGACGGATTGTTACTAACAGTAACTTGATCCTAGGGAACACACAAAATAATCCTCTTAGATTCTATCAAGTTAGCAGCCCGTATTCCTGTTTTTATGAAGAAGAATATTCTCAAATGCGTATTGGGGGAAATGTAGTCAATGGTGATTACGTAAATCTAACGCCAAACGATAGTAAACATACCATAGATTTATTTCAAGGTAAAAATGCGTCTCCTAATCCAGTAGATATTGATAGTAGATACACCCCTCCCAATGCATCTGTTACTGATGCACCACCACTGGTAGCTTACAACGTTCAAGCATATACACAGCGGATAAACCTATTAGTTAATACCCAAATGAATAGTGCTGCGGCTACTGATCCTTCACCGGTGCAGGTAGGTATTAAAATTCGCACAGATAGTGGTCAAGATGCTGATTACGCTCGCCGAAAAGAATTAGAGCTTTATTTTAAACAGCGTACTCGTCGTGTACCTTATCAAGAGGTTGCTTTTGGTGCTGATGGTACAACGCCATACAATGCTACAACCTCACCATTGAAAGGTAGTGGTGATAGCTTGCGTCCACCAGATAAGTGGATATATCCAACTCAACCTGACGGTATAACAGGTACTGGTTATGCTGGATTAACTTTAAATAAAACACCTCCTAACCAGCTTATTCCTGCAGCTAGTGAACCAAATTGGTGGCAAAACCCCGCCAACTCCAAGAAGGAAAATTCTTTAGGGGATCGGGTTTTAATTGGAAATAATTTGCCAGAAATGTGGTGGGACAACACTAAAAGTGCGTTCATGTCTACAGACCCGCAGGATACCCAACCAATTACAGGCATAGTCTGGGATCAACCTAGTGGTACTAGTTTACCTCGGACTCGCCATAGCCAAGTACAACAGCAATTTGACTTAGGAAATACGGAAAGAAATGGTGAATGGGAACAGCAAGCTGCAACAGTACCTCCTCAGATTCAAACACCTACTGGCGGTTTGCGCGTAGTCACAGGTGCGGGGATTTATCTACCTTGGGGATATACTATTGCTACTAGTAGCGCGGCTGATTTTACAACAGCTTCTACTGCTACAAAACGAATCTGGTCAGACATGATGCCAGTAGCTTCTAACACAGCTACCGATGTAAGTAATGGTCCAGGCAACAGTATCAGTATCAATCCAAAGATTGTATTACAGTCTTCAGCCGCAAATCCAAATGGTCGCTACACACCATATCTGCGGATGCGAGCGACAGCAGTTTATCACTATAAGAATACTGGCTATGATCAGAAAGCTCCGACGCCGATTGCCTGTGTGAGCAGTTATTACGATCCTACTAGCAGCGGATCAGCCACAAATCAATCAACTCTACCAGACGTCAGTACAGGATACCAAATATCAGGTACTGCCACAAATCAAAGACCTCTAACTGGAGTGCCAAGTGTTACTTCAGCCAATGCAGGTTCTTCTAATAACGGTGTTAGCTACAGCGCTCCTACCAAAACTAGTGCTGATTATACTAATATCCTGAACTACCAAGCCCAGTTAAGATATCCCAACGGTCGGTTGGTAAATGAACCTTTAAATACAGCTCTCGGTCATACAACGCTTTCTCTTTCAGATCGTTCTGCTATTGACTCTGCTATTTGTGCCCTACAAATTTTAGATGGCTCGATTGGCAATCCCACAGATGCTGTGATTCCTCATGGCACAATTAGGGAAACCGCCTTTTTAGATGCTAGACAGGTTAAGGCAGTTCATGCTGATGATTCAACTAAGCCTGGTGTAAACACATTTACAAATGCCGATGGTATAAATGGCGATGGTACAGGAACAGTAGTTGCAACTGTAGCAGCTACAGCTCTATATGAGCTGCCAAAAGAAAACCGCCAACCTTTAGAAATCCGCGCCACGGTATTAGATATGGACTTGCTGCGCCGTAAAACAATTGGCGGTACGACACCATCACAGGAATATCTACTACCAAATAGCGGTATTATTTATGCGACTCGTGACGATGCACTTCCAGATTTAAGTGCGCTTAATCCGGCGACAGGCAAAACTGTACAAGATAAAGAGAATCAGAAGTCACAAAGCGCTGTAGACTTCATCCTTGACCCTACCAGACGTCCTAACGCTATTATGATTGCGAACGGCGAGCGAATTTGGCGCGAAAAAGATTATAGAGATGCAGAAAAGGGACTGACTTTGGCTTCAGACTTACCTGTATATATTCAAGGTGACTTCAATCTCCACGGAGATTTTACCGTAGATAGTACTACTGGTAAACCAGGTGGCACTCAAGAAGAGTTTAAAAAAACACCCACACGAGATGACACACTAGCTGATGACTACCACAACTTTTATCAGCGCTCCGATGCCAGTGGCACTAATCGAAATACTAATTTTGCATGTCGCCCAAACGATCCTAGGTTAAAAGCTCCCGTATTAGGAGATACCTGTTCAATCGGAGATGAGTGGCGTCAAGCAAATATTTTAGCAGATGCTGTTACTCTACTATCTAACAACTTTAGACTCGGTTTTCGGAATGAAGGAGATTATGACCTGAACAACAATCTAGGTGATAGTGCCTCTATTACCAAATTCAAACAGAACGGATTTAGTACCAATAACAATAATGTTACCAGTGCTAACGCATTTAACAGCAATCCTGCTGAATGCGCTAATATAGGTTTTACAGAGTCAGGCTTTACAACGGGATGTTATGTCGGTTTAAAGCCAAACCTAACCACGCCTTACCCGAGCAATGTTCAGTATAGTTCCTATATCAACAATTTTGTCACGCCTGTTCAGCGGCGGGCAACTGCTCCTGAATATTTAATGGAAATATGCCGCACATTACCTGTCTATGAATGTACATCTAGCGATTGGGTAGTTGGCTATGATACTGACACTAGTAAGAAGGCAAAGGATTTAATCAGTCCCAGTGTCACCTATAGTGTAAATAAAGTGATAGCAGGTACGACGGCAAAGCCAGCCTCGTCTCCAGGCGATCAAAAATATGCTCGCCGCGTTGCTTTTGTTAGAGATGCTAGCAATAATTTGACAAAAGATTCTAGTGGTGCTCCTATTCCATTAGGAATTGATGCCTCGGGCAACATCGCTCAGTACCCAGACGGTAAACAACCGCCTTTAGTTAACAATGCACTATGGTTTCTACCACCTTCTGGACAAACGCGAATAGTAACATCGCAGTCTCTATCTGGTGTTAACCTAACTGACCAACCACTTTTAAACCCAGTTTTACAAATTCAAGCCCCCTACAGTATATACGAAAAAAATCGGGATGAATTTCCCCCAGATCACTTACTAGCTCGTGGTCACGACTTTCTTTGGTTGCAGCATGCGAGCAACGGAACTACATTTAATGCTGTGTTTGCTGCTGGTGATACACCTGCGCGGTCTACAGAAGATAATGGTGGTATGCAAAATTTTGTACGTTTTTTAGAAGACTGGAACTGGGATTCCACTACCCCTAAAGAATCATTCAACTATCCGGCAGCTTATAAAGCCCGAATTAACGGTGGGTTTTACCAGGTTAAAAATAGTAGTTATGCCACCGGACCATTTCTCGGCTTTTTACTACCCAAAGGTAACTATGATTTTGCTCACACTTATGCAAGCAATGTCAATAACGCTAAAGGTCCTTATTACCAACCTCCTACACGACAATGGGGTTATGATGTCGGGTTGCTGGCTCAAGCGCCTGACTGGTTTACTCAAAAATTAGTGAAGCCACCAGATGCTAAGCCTGACGAGTTTTTCCGAGAAGTCGGCAAAGATGACCCCTGGGTACACACATTGCTATGCGCGGCTAAAGGTCCCAGCACTAGCTATGATTACGCACTCCCTCCCGATCAACGTCCTACGGATTGTCCAAGCACGAGTGCATATAGCGACAACTAATGTTGCTCAGATTTAGATGTCAGTAGCTGGTAAGCAACCATGATTAAACGCAAGCAACAGCCAAAAAAACCCCCATATAGTCAGTCAGGTTTTACAATCATTGAGTCTTTGGTAGCGATTGTTGTGGTAGGTATTTTACTGGCTGCGATCGCCCCTGTCATTGTCTTGTCAACAGCAACTCGTATTCAATCTCGACGAGTAGAACTAGCAACTCGATCTGCTAAATCATACATTGATGGTGTGAAAAGTGGAGCCATTCCGGCTCCTACTCCACCAGTATTGCTTACTCCTAACTCAACAACGCTGGATGGATATTTATTCAATACAACTCTAGTACCTGTACCTACTACCATATCAACACTTTACTGCGTTGATAGTAAGAGTGGCAATAGCACTACTTGTGATGCTACTCAACTAAATCAATTTGCGATTCAGGCTTTTAGTAGTGCCGCTACTACTAATGATATTACCAATGGCAACGGCTACCATCTAGGACTTAGGGTTTACCGCTCAGATGCTTTTAAAGACAGTACCCCTTTAACGGCTAGTGATGGTACTCCAAATGGCACTCAAACACAACAAACCTTTACAGGAGGAGCAGGTAATCGCAAAGCACCATTGATTGAGATATCAACAGACATAAGTACTAGTTCGACTACATACGATTCTTTGTGTCAGCGTCTTGGTTCTGCTAGTGGTACATGTAATTAACTAATTAGGTAGTATCTGAGTTGCTAACTTTATATCTCTCAGTAAGTAAAAAACCGTATAATTATGATAGATACACTCAGATTTCTTCTCTGCAGCCAGTTAAAACGCTCTCGGCTAGTTCACAAAATTGGCGGCTTTACTCTAATTGAACTGCTAATAGCAATGGTACTTGCAGTGCTTGTCATCACACCACTACTTGGATTTATGGTTAACATCATGAGTACTGACCGACAAGAGCAAGCTAAAGTAAATTCTGAGCAAGAAATTCAAGCGGCACTTGATTATATTACCCGTGATGTCCAACAGGCAGTCTATATATACGGTTCTTCAGCCGTAGAAAATATTAAAACGTCTTTACCTTCTGCATCTACAGGTACAAACCAAGTTCCTATTCTCGTATTTTGGAAGCGAAACTTACTGAATAAGGCTGTCGATAATAATCAAAATGATACTTTTGTTTACTCATTAGTTACTTACTATTTAATTAAAGACACAAGTTCTAACTCCTCTATCTGGTCAAACGCTGCTCGCATTGCTAGATGGGAAATTAAAGATGGTGTGTTAAAGCCTAATAACACTAGCATATCTCCTACGTGTGCTGCTGACTATGTTGCTTCTTTTTGTCCAAGTCCAGGTCTTGGCAAACTTATTAGTAACTCATCAACCAATGTATTGGATAATTTAAAGAACTGGAAAAAAGATTCGGGAGCATCTTACACTGACGTGCTTGTACCGCTGGTAGATTTCATCGATCAAACGACAGTTACGGCTGGAGCACCAACCGCGACTTGTCCTCCTAATTATGCAAAATTGCCATCATCGAGTGTTGATACTCTGCAAATGACTGGCTTTTATGCTTGTGTCGATGAGCCTAATACCACAACACAAATATATTTACGAGGCAATGCACTTATGCGTCTACAAAATACTTCCGATCAAATATATAGCACTAATAAAAGTAATTATTTTCCAAGTGTCAATGCACGGATGCAAGGACGCGGTTATCTATTTACGAAATGAGCTTTAAAAATTACAACAATAATTAATAGCAAGGTATTATGCCAAACTTAAATTTAAAGTTCTTCTATTCCAGCACGAGTATAAAAAATAAGCAACGATCGCCGCAAAATCAACAGTATGCTGGTTACACTCTAATCGAGGTTTTAGTAGTGGTGGTGATGGTGGGAATATTATCAGCGATCGCTGCTCCCGGCTGGATTGGTTTTGTTAATCGCCAACGGGTTAATAAAGCTAACGATGCTGTTTTCAGCGCACTACAAGATGCTCAGCAACAAGCTAAAAAAACCAAACTCAGCTACAGCGTTAGTTTTAAAAATGATGCGAACGTAGCACAAATTGCCGTCCATTCCTTTTCTAGTTCTGGAGACGATCCAACTAAATACAATTGGCAACCTTTAGGTAAAGATCTAGGTATTAAATCTGGGCAAATATTATTAGGGACAAATTTTACAGATGGTAGTACTTTGTCTTACAGTTCAAACACAATCCAAAGTATTACCTTTGATTATATGGGTTCCCTACCAAATGCAAATTCTGGTATACCAACCCCACCTTTGACAGCAACAGGTTTAAAAATTGTTGTGACAACACCCAAAGTAGGAACTACAACTCCAATAGGCGTCAAGCGGTGCGTAATTGTGAGAACTATTTTAGGGGGAATGCAAACAGGAAAAGATGCTCAATGCCAATAAAGAATGGCAATTTGTCATTCAGAGCAAAAAACCAGTGAAGATACTGAACACAAAAAAAGCACCTGAGTTTAAAATTGACACATCAGGTTAATATCATTTTATATCTTGAATGTTAGATTGTAAAACCTTGATGGTCAAGAGTTGAAGCAATTTAAATTATTTCAATAACAATAAAATGATACAGTCTTTTATGCTTATACCATCAGAAGCAATTTGTTAACTGGTGAAATTTATTTTGGAAAAATCATGATAGCGGAAAACTTGAATATTGAGTTAAGTAACATTATGAATGGCTTTTGTCAATTCAAATAAATAGTCACTCAGTAACTACCTCAAACGCAATAATTGCATCCTTTGAGCAATTGCATATCCGCAAGCAATAAATAAGCTTGATTTGTATTTAATAATTTTTGAATATCCTCTTACCCTTTTAAAAATAAGGCTTATTTCCCATAGTCTATGCCCATAATTTCTGTAATTATTCCGACGCACAACAGTGCAAGAACGATAAAATCAACGATCGCATCCATTTTAAACCAAACTTTCACTGATTTTGAATTAATTGTAATCAATGATGGTTCAATTGATACAACTTTAGAAACTCTTAAGCAAATAGAAGATAGTCGCTTGCAAGTATTTTCCTATCCTAATGGAGGAGTAGCACTAAGCCGGAATCGGGGAATTTCTCTTAGCAAAGGGGAGTTTATAAGTTTTATAGATGCAGATGACCTTTGGACACCGGATAAACTAGAATTACAATTAAAAGCTTTACAAGCAAATCCTCAAGCAAAGATTGCCTATAGTTGGACTGATTGGATTGACGAAAATGATCGCTGGTTACGCCCAGGAATCCATACTACTTTGAATGGAGATGTTTATCAACATTTGTTGTTAATAGATTTTATTGGTAGTGGTTCTAATCCTTTAATTCACTCTTGTGCTTTACAGAAAATTGGCGGTTTTGATAATTCACTCACCAATGCTCATGATTGGGATATGTGGCTGAGATTAGCTAGTTGCTTCGAGTTTGTAGCAGTGCCATCTGTGCAAATTTTATATCGAATCTGCACTAATTCAATGTCTACTAATGTTTGGGGAATGGAAGTTGCAAGTTTAAAAGTGATTGAACAACATTATCGTCAAGCTCCTGCCTCGATACAGCATCTAAAAAAGCAAACTCTAGCTAATCGTTACCAATATCTTACTTTCAAAGCACTAGAAGGAACTCCATGTCCAAAGAAAAGTTTGACATCTGCCCGATTTTTGTTACTGTCGGTCAAATACCAGGCAGATTGGATAAAAAAAAAGAAAATTATATTGATTGTACTATTTAAAATTTTTATCTCCACCTTACTTCCATCTCAATATGCCTTATTATTTATGACATTTATTAAGGAATCAGTTAAAAAAAGTTAGATTTTTTATGGAGACGCCCTCCAATCGGTTTTTAATGGTATAGATTGAGTTGAAGTAACAAAACTAAATCTATAAATAAGTAGATAAGCGAAATAAAATTAAACTAGATGACGACATGTAAACTATAGGAAATTGGCTTGTAGTTGCGCTTTAGCGCTAAAGCGCAGCTACGAACGATAATTCATGATGCCGAGCTACTTATTATATTATCCATTTATTACGATTTTTGGCTAATTAATTAACTTCACTTTCCGGAATAAATAAATAAGTTCTGAATAATTAATTATAGTAATTTCTCATCTACCAATTTTAGGTAATTCAAATATTCCAAATTAATCAAGATGTCAGGATTACTTATGTATTTTTATTAGCGGTGTCCAGACCTTGCAAATCCCCCTACCCCTTGTTTTTCAGTGGGTCGCTGTAGGCGGTGGGATCGAGTCTCAAATATAAAACGCAAGGGTGCAACTGCCAATCAATCAACCTTTGCGTTTTCCATCAATGGCAAAAAATCATTTTAGCCGTAACAATCATAGCGGCTTTACACTGCTCGAAATTTTAGTAGTTGTGATGATTGTCGGAGTACTATGCGCGATCGCAGCCCCGTTATGGTTAGCATTCATCGACATAGTCCGCCTCAACATCGCCAAAGACCAAGTATACCGCGCCATCCGTCAAGCTCAAAGTGAAGCCAGCCATCAAAAACTCACATGGCAAGCCAGCTTTCGTCAACAGGAAGACGGTACAGTACAGTTGGCTGTACATCCAGCTACAGTTAACCCCGCCAAAGCTCAATGGCAAAGCTTAGATCCGAATATTGTTTTAGATGATGAATCTACCTTACAGCAAAGAAATGGTGTGCGGCAAATTGAATTTGACTTCAAAGGCACTGTCCGCAAACCGCCATTAGGAAGAATAACACTCACAAGTAAATATGGTGGTAACGCCAAGCGGTGCGTTTATGTTTCCACCATTTTAGGCGCAATGCGAACCGGGAAAGAACATCCTCGTCCGAGGAATGGTGATTTTTGTTATTAAATGAGGGTAGACCTAACCCCCCTACCACCCGTACCGACGAGGGAAGTGGGGAATTAAAGCCTCTCTCCTTGTAGGAGAGAGGTTTGGAGAGAGGTTTCCTGAAAATTAATTTACCCCTAGGAGTAAAGAGTGCAATATTTAATCGTATTTACTCGCTATCCAGAACCAGGAAAGACGAAAACTCGGTTAATCCCAGCTTTAGGAGAGGTGGGTGCGGCGAAACTACAGCGACAGATGACTGAATACACATTGTCTCTAGTGACGATATCTCACCTCTCTACAGAAGTGCGGTTTGCAGGTGGTGATGTGCAATTAATGCGCGACTGGTTAGGGTCAGAGTTGATTTACCAAGAACAGGGTGAAGGCGAGTTAGGAGTGCGAATGGCGCGATCGCTCTCCTCAGCTTTCCAATCTGGGGCAACACAAATCGTTATCATTGGTACAGATTGTCCAAGCTTAAATGCCGAAATTCTCACCACAGCCTTCCACCAGCTACAACAGCGCGACCTCGTCCTAGGTCCAGCAATAGACGGTGGTTATTACTTAATTGGCTTGCAGCGATTCATACCCGAATTATTTGTCAACATTGACTGGGGGACAGCCCAAGTATTAGCGCAAACTGTCAAAATTGCTCAAAAACTGAACTTATCAATATTTTACTTGCCAGAATTAGCCGATATTGATCGCCCAGAAGACCTAGCGACTTTAGATTCTCGCTTCGATATCGCCGATAACTTTAATTTAATTTAAAAAACCGCCTTAATCTTCATGACTTCAACAGTTTTTTAGAATGCAGTGGTACTTCAATGACATGATGAAAAAAGATTGAAACTAATAATGGGAAGAAAAATAATACGATAGAGTTCTTAATATTTAAAACTGAGTAGATCACAATAGTTGGAACATGGAATAGGTAAAGAGGATAAGAAATATTGCCTAAGTAATTACAAATTTTAACTAATTTACCAGGCATATTAATCTGAGGTGAATATATTAAAAATAGACTGCTAATAACATATACCAAAAATGCATAATTGTTACCACTATAAACATTGTTCAAGCTTAAAAGTACACACCCTAAACTAACCAGGAGAATCTTTGCGTAAAGTTTTTCTTGATTATTAAAGTAGAAAAAACCTAAAAGCCATGCCCAAAGTAATAGCAAACATCCTAAACCATATTGAAGATGAGAGTAATAGGATGGATGAAAGTAAGGAAATAGTGCAAACGATAAAGATGATATACCAATCAAACTAAGTATGGTTTTATTATCAGCTTTGGCAAATAAAGGAGCTAGTAGATAACAAAATACCTCAATACCTAAAGTCCATACTACCGCATTTGAAGATAGAGATTTAAATCCCCAACCTTGTAAAAATACGAGATTTCCAGCAATTGTCCATAAATCAGGTTGGACAAACTTGGCTGTGCCAAATTGAATATTTTTGCCATAAAATAAAAAAGGAATTAGTGAATAAATAATTGCACAAAAATATAATGGGTATATTCTGATAAATCGACGTTGGTAAAACCCTTGAGGATTTCGATTAATTGAGTTAGCTATTGAGTAGCCGGAAATTAACAAAAATCCCAGAACTGCTGTCAACCCACCCAGTTTACCGGGAAAGATAAAAAAATTCCGTCTTGAATCTACAGACCACAAAATCAAATGATGAGATAAAACAATGTAAGCCAAAACAAACCGAAGACCTGCTAAAACTGTCCAACGCATAATTTTTTCCTGCTAACCCTTACAACAATAGCGCCCTCACAGCAATAGCCACATCCGAATTAACCACACTAGATGCAATTTCTCCAACATTAGACCGCCTAGGATTAAAATTCCCTGCGGTATTGAGAATGGTGCAACTCAGAAAAGCCTAACTATCTAAACTTATGTAAAAGTTCGTAATTGCGCTTTAACGTTTTAGATATTTTGCGCTAAAGCGCAACTACGAACCTTGATTCATTTGTACCAAGCTACTTAACACATGTATTTTTGATGTCAAGAGTTAGGATATTGATCAGTTGTGGTGTGACTCGCCAAGATGGATCTGAATCAGGGTCTCTTAGTACATTTATGAATAAAGAAAAGTTCAGACGGCTATTGTTTGGTGAATTTTCAGCTTTGAGAATTATTCGTTCGATCATCTTTATCTATGTGGTTCTTTGTATCTATGCCTATTTTTTTACAGACAGCATACTGTTTCAGCCTCAACCACCAAGCTATCAGGATACCAGTGAAATTATCAAATTGAAGACGGCTGATGGCATCCAGATTTCGGCTACTTATCTCCCAAATCCTCAAGCTACCTATACTATCCTCTACAGCCACGGGAATGCGGAAGACTTGGGGGACGTGATACCAGCGTTGCAAAATATCCGCGATATCGGCTTTGCTGTCTTCGCCTACGACTATCACGGTTATGGCACCAGTCAAGGTAAGCCATCCGAAAGCACCGCCTATCTAGATATTAATGCTGCCTACGACTATTTAACACAGCAGTTAAAACTACCATCAAAAAAAATTATAGTTTATGGACGTTCCGTCGGTGGAGGGCCAGCCGTTGACTTGGCATCTCGGAAATCGGTGGCTGGTCTAATTTTGGAAAGTACTTTTATCACAGCATTCCGGTCTGTGACGCAGATTCCGCTAGTACCTTTTGACAGGTTCCGCAATATTGATAAGATTGCTCACATTCATTGTCCAGTCTTGCTAATTCACGGTAGGAGCGATCGCACCATTCCATTTTCACACGGGCAAAAACTTTTCCGCGCTGCTAATGAACCTAAAGGCTTTTACTGGGTTGACGGTGCTGGTCACAATGATGTCATGGAAGTTGCAGGAAACAGGTATGGAGAAATGCTGCGCGAGTTTTCCCAAGTAGTTGTAAGTCCCAATCCTCACTAACAGCATTTTGAGCACAGACGATAACCCATGATACGCTTTAGATCAAGATATTAAGGATTGTAAAGATGTATATTACCTGGTTAGATAGCAATTCTTGGTTGATTGAGATGCGATCGCAAAGAATTTTAGTTGATCCTTGGCTAGTTGACTCGCTAGTTTTTGGCGGACTTCCTTGGTTATTTAAAGGGGATCGACCCAGTGATCATGAAATTCCTGAAAAAATCGATTTAATTCTCCTATCTCAAGGCTTAGAAGATCACGCTCATCCACCAACACTACAACAACTCGACCGGAATATTCCCGTCGTCGCCTCTCCTAACGCCGCCAAAGTAGTCAAAGAGTTAGGCTACACCCAAGTAATAACACTAACCCACGGAGAAACTTTTACCCTGAATAACCAGGTAAAAATCCGCGCCACACCAGGCTCACCAATTGGTCCAATGCTGGTAGAGAACGGTTATTTACTAGAAGACTTGACCGCCGGCATTAAACTATACTACGAACCTCACGGCTATCATGCTCCTATACTGAAGAATTTTGCGCCTGTAGATGTAGTAATTACACCGATTGTCGATTTAGAAATTCCTCTACTCGGAGCAATTATCAAAGGCAAACAAAGTGCCTTACAAATTGCCGAATGGTTGCGACCGCAAGTAATAATGCCAACAGCCGCTGGCGGTGATATTACATTCGCCGGTTTACTCATATCTGTTCTTCGCGCTCAAGGTAATGCCGATGAGTTCCGCAATACCTTAGTACAACATAACTTGACAACCCAAGTAGTTGAACCAAAACCTGGTGTACGATTTGAACTGGAATTAGCTGTGGTTGGGTAATTTTATTGGGGAGAGCGATCGCTCAAAGGTAGAAGCAGCCATATTATACTGTAGTCGGGTGATTTTATTCTCTCTCAAACTTGCTGCTGTCAACATTCTATAAAATATAAGTAGAATGAGTAAAAACTATAGAATTTATCTAGATGCCTGTTGTTTAAATCGTCCTTTTGATGATCAAATGCAATCCCGTATTGCATTAGAAACACAAGCAATTCTGGCAATTATCAGCCAATGCGAATTAGGAACCTGGAGACTAATCACAAGCACTGCCCTAGAAGCAGAATTAGAGCAAACCCCTGACTTGGAAAGACTAAAGAACGTTAGAAAAATATTATTGATTGCTAAGATCAAAGTTTTTAGCAGTCAATTCATTACAGACAGAACTGCTTCACTGCAAAAAATAGGATTTTATAACTATGATGCTGCTCACATTGCAAGTGCGGAAAGAAGCCTTGCCGATATATTTCTGACAACTGATGATAGACTTTTGAAAAAAGCCCAAAATAATTCTCAATCGATCAACATAAATATTAATAATCCGATGCAATGGCTGGTAAAAGTTGTACAAACAGAGGAAAATAACAATGAATAAAACACAACAGGAAATTGTTAGACAAGGCTATAAAGCATTGGTTGATTCCTTGGGAGTTGCCGATGCGATAAGATTTATTCAGCATTTTAGCCCTGGTCAAGGGGATTACACAAAGGAACGTGATCAGTGGCTGGATAAAATATCCTTAGAGGACGTTATTAGAGAAATGAAACAGCGTCCTGATGAAGATATCAATCAGTACGAGGAAATCATTGAGTAGTAATACACCATAACGCAACTTGAAATATTATGATAAGTTATAAAATGCGATCGCAAGGTTGGAGTGTCATATTCACTTCGCGCAGGATTTCTAGTGTTCCGTCCTCTCGGGATCGATACTCAAAGCAACGACCATCTGAAAGTTCCATAATAAGTACGCCTTGTCTAGCATAAAAAATAGGCTGTCCGGCAGCTTTGTGTTGCTCAATCTCCTTCTTCACTCCTATTTGTGCCAGCCGCTCCATCTCTTGACCCCACTGATAAAATTCACTATTATTAGACTCAATATTTTCCTGCGTCATTTTATTTTTCCTTTATTTTCCATTTGCTGCTTTATATGTATCAGATGCAACAGCTAAAATCAAAATTACTACTAATCAAGTTATGACACGTACAACTTTATTTAAGGGCACTTAATCAACTCCCTGGGCACTTTTGTTGGGATGAGGGAATGAGCGATTACTTAAAGGTAAAAGTAGTCTTACCATTTATTTTAACTTTCTTTCTGGATAGGCACCTGATATGCACATTTGGCAGTTTGAATGATTTAAGTACTCTATAAGTGGTATAATGCTAAGTCAATAATCACTTAATCTACATATTTTTTATGGATTCATTAAATATACAGACTAAAATTATCGCAGAGATTGAGCGCATTCCTGAAGAAAATTTGGAAGAATTATTTAATTTTATTCACTACTTTAGATTAGGCGTAGAAATATCTAAAAATCCGTTAGAGCAAACTATGCAGTTTGCTGGATGTTGGAACGATCTGTCCAAAGAAATATTTAATTATTTTAATAAGGAAATAAGTATACGCCGTCAACAAGCCTTTTCAGAAAGGAGAAATCATGAAACTATAGTTTTGCATTTACAAAAGATTGTAAAATTGCCTTCCTGGCTAACTTAGGCTGTAAATTGACATCATAAGGTAAAGGTCTAATAAAATCTTTGCTGGCAATTAGTTTCTTAGGAATATAATCTGGATGCCGCAGCCAAGAATACTTATCACTCAATCCCCAGGTAAGAATTGTGTCAACCCCGCCAGCAAAGCAAGCATCTAAATATCTTTTATAGCTATCAGCAACCATTAAATCTAATTCAGATATTGTTTTTGGTAAAGGAGTGTCAATAATTATATCAAGTTCAGTAATAATCGGTTTGACTCCGATACTTTTTAGTTGCGCGAGAAAGCTCTTAAATCCTCTTTCATTCCAAGCATAACTTTTCGAGAACCACATATGTGATTGCAAACCGACTGTATCTAGTTTGACACCACTATTTTTCAGATACTTGATGAGATTTAAAAACTTTTCTTGCTTCCAACCTGTATCTTCACACCCATAGTCATTAATCGCAAATTCTTTAGTACTATCAATCGCTGCAGCTATCTGAAAAATATCGCGAACATATTCAGGTTTGACACCTTTTCGCAACCCATAATTCTGGTTCTCGGCATCTTCTGGTCTATCAGCAACAACTTCGTTAATAATATCCCAGGAATACAGCGTTTGATTCTGACGATAACGCCCCATAACTCCATTAAAGTGACGTTGAATATCTGCTAATGGTGGTGGATATGCCAACCAGTCAGGTCTCGCCATATGCCATACGAGTGTATGCCCTCTTAATTTGATATTATTTATTGCACAAAATTTGATTGACTGATCTGCGGGTGCAAAATTAAATTTTCCTGGCGATGGTTCAATCACAATCCATTTAAATGCGCCTTCTGTCACCGCAACCGAACATTCACGACTAATCAAGTTAGCATAATTAACATCTTGAGCAAGGTCTGTGTCGGAAATGGCTGTTCCATAAAATTTTCTCACATTACTAGCAGCCGCTTTCAAACTGAGATTTTTATCTAGTTTGAAATTATCAATTGGAGATACAGATGATGCAGAAAAATCGCGATTTAAATATTTGTAGATCAGAACTGAGGCAAAGCCAGCACCGATTGCCGTATTTACAAATTGTCGTCTATTCATTAGACATATCCGGGAAAGATTTAAATCTCGCACTTATTACACTCAGACCTAACCCCCCTACCCCCCTTCCCTACGAGGGAAGTGGGGTTTTAAAGCCTTCAGACCTAAC
>Ga0209512_1000949_pt1 | contig 39855 bp, 35 predicted proteins | sample frozenSSSSmetaG_FD_184142 | JGI IMG/M metagenome (GOLD analysis project Ga0209512, IMG submission 184142) | Glacier valley bacterial and archeal communities from Borup Fiord, Nunavut, Canada, to study Microbial Dark Matter (Phase II) -... | ecosystem: Environmental > Aquatic > Freshwater > Ice >...
GTCGTGTTGCTATGTGCCATAACCAGCTTCCCACACCGTCTCTGCAGACGCGGTTCTAATTCGTTCAATTTGATTGTTCCAAATCAGTCGCTTTTAACATAGTTTTAAACTTGTGTAGATACCTATGGCCCGGAGGTAAGGGACAAGAAACCCTGGACACGCATCGGGTGCAGATTCTTGACCCGGCAACCGGCACCGGTACTTTTTTATACCGAATAATTGCGCTTATACGGGAGAGCTTCAATGGCAACAAAGGTATGTGGCCCGGTTATGTAGCGGAACACCTGTTGCCCCGTATTTACGGGTTTGAACTGTTGATGGCACCGTATGCGGTCGCGCATATGAAGCTGGGTTTGCAATTGCAGCAAAGCGGCTATGATTTCGCCAGTGATGAACGTTTGCGCGTATACCTCACCAATACGCTGGAAAAAGCACATGAATTAACTGGACTGCCCCTTTTCACGCAATGGCTGGCAGAAGAAGCTGCTCAAGCGGGTGACATTAAGCAAAGTGCACCGATTATGGTGGTGTTAGGTAATCCGCCGTATTCAGGGCATTCGGCCAATACAGGCGAATGGATTGCTAATCTATTGCGTGGATTTGACACGCTTACCACGCAAAAAACAGGTAACTATTTTGAATGCGATGGAAAACCCTTGGGTGAGCGCAATCCTAAATGGCTCAATGATGATTACGTCAAATTCATCCGATTTGCGCAATGGCGTATAGAGCAAACCGGCTATGGTGTATTAGCTTTTATCACGAACCACGGCTATCTCGACAATCCTACATTTCGCGGCATGCGCCAAAGTTTGTTAACTACGTTTGATGACATTTATCTCCTGGACCTGCACGGCAACAGTAAGAAAAAAGAGAAAGCGCCGGAGGGCGGCAAAGATGAAAACGTATTCGATATACAGCAAGGCGTGAGCATTGGTTTGTTTGTGAAAAAGGAAGGTAAGCGTAGTGGTATTGCGACTGTCCGGCATGCGGACTTATATGGCAAGCGGAAAAGCAAATATCAGTGGTTATGGGATCATGATGTTAGTAATACTAAGTGGAAGAAACTGGAGCCAAAAAGCCCGGCATATATGCTGATTCCGCAGGATAACGATTTGCTTGAGGAGTATGTGCAAGGTTGGAAAATGACCGAAGTAATGCCGGTAAATGTGTTGGGTTTTCAAACCCACCGCGATGAATTTGCGATTGATTTCGAGCGAAAGGATTTGCTGAGCCGCGTGGCTGAAATGCGCGATAACCGGCTTTCTGATAGTGAGTTTACCGATCGCTACAATGTGGCAAATAATCGTGATTGGCAGCTTGAAGGGGCACGTAAGACGTTACGTTACGATGCAAACTGGCAAGACAAATTGATTCAATGCGCCTATAGACCGTTTGATAACAGATGGTGTTATTTCAGTGAGGTAACAATGGATTACCCACGCCGAGAATTGAAAAACCATGTAGCAGGGAAGGAAAATTTATGTCTGAATTTTGTACGCCAAACAAAATGTACTAATTGGCAGCATATGCTTACGACAAATATGCCTGCTCCTGCCGTATTTGTTGAAATTATTGGCTCAACAATCGCCCCTCTTTACCTTTACCCAACTGCAAAAGCAGATTTATTCAATAACGATGATGCCAGCACAGCACCCGGCGGTCGCCGCCCAAATCTGGCGCCGAAATTTATCGACACCTTTGCTGCAAAACTGGATTTGCAATTTATTCTCGATGGAAGCGGCGATCTGAAAAAGACCTTCGGCCCCGAAGATATTTTCCACTATGCCTACGCAGTTTTTTATTGCCCGACTTATCGCAGCCGTTACGGGCAGTTTTTGAAAAGCGACTTCCCACGTTTGCCGCTGACTTCAGATAAGAAACTGTTCGCCAAATTGTGCGTTCTGGGTAAGCAAATAGTCGCCCTGCACTTGATGCAAAGCTATGGACCACAATTGTGCCGTTATCCAATAGCAGGCAACAATCGTGTAGATAAAGTCAGCTTTACAGCCGATCCGATGGAAGCCGGACAAGCTAACTCCGCAGGACGTGTGTACATCAATGCCGACCAATACTTTGACGGTGTACCTGTCGGCGTGTGGGAATATCAGATAGGCGGATATCAGGTCGCAAATAAGTGGCTCAAAGACCGCAAAGGCCGCCTGCTGACCTTTGAGGAACTTCAGCATTACCAGCGCGTTATCAGTGCTTTAGCAGAAACCATTCGTTTGCAGTCAGAAATTGACGCAGCTATTACTGTATGGCCTATGCAGTGAGGGGTGGCCTAAGGGCAACAAAATCAAAGCGCCGATTTTTGGGTTGTGACAATAATGTGATCAAAGCCATTGAATTGCCACGACGTTGAACATTTTGGAGGAAGCGTTGACAGCTAAGGAAATTTTTTGCATCTATGGTTTCAAGATACGTTCACTGATCCTGCTTACATCATCAATTGTGTAACGTCTGCCAGGCAAATTATCGACGCGTATAAGCTTGATGGCATTGATTTAATTTATGAAAATCCGGCGGTGACGCATATTCAGTCCAGTCAGTATTTGATGTTGGTTAAAGAATTGCGTAAGCAGTTGCCTGGCAAGTTTATTAGCGTAACGATACTTGCCGATCCCGGCTATTTAAAAGGTAATCGGAATAAAGATAAAGGATTTGCATCGGGTGTACACCTAAAGGCGATTTAGATGCCGCAGATTGTGCAACCGATATTCCATTTAGTGCCACAAAAATGGCAGGCATTTTTAAAATGCCTGCCATTTTTTTTATTGTTTTAATCGTTACTGCTCAGAGTTCGCCAATGCAGCGTTACGACTGGATAAATACTGTTCCTTAGTCATGCAATAAGCAAATGTATCCAGGTTATACCAACGCTCAATGCCCAGATATTCCATTCCTAAACGTCGCATGACCTTAACAGAGCTGATGTTGTCCTGATGACAGACTGCGCGCAATGTTTCAACGCCCAGCTTTTCGAATGCAAACTCAATCATGCATTGGGCAGCCTCGGTAGCAAAACCTTGTCCCCATTTAGAGGGAAGAAGACGCCAACCTGTTTCGAGTGGATTTTCCGGATTAAATTCCAAATGTTGAATGCCGCCAGTGCCAATTAACTTGCCTGTCTTTAATTCGATAATGCTCCACGAAGAATAACCGTAGTTTTTCCACAGTTCTTTCACGAGCTCAATATGTGCCTTGGTTTCTTCGAGAGTGATAGCTACACCGGTGATATAGCGCATTACTTCAATATCGCTATTGAGCTTATCTAATTGTTCAATGTGAACTTCTGTACATGGCTCTAGTCGCAAGCGCTGGGTGGTCAGTATAGTCATCGTGTCTCTAACGTTTTCGTGTTTGGAGTTGTTATTATTATTGATGTGGAAAACGAAAGATATTGTGACTTTCCACTATAGGGTAAACACTTAATTCCCCCTCTTGTTTGCGACAACAATTAAGTTAACGCTCACGTTTTTCATGTCAATGAAAATGCCATTGGGCAACTATTTTCGCTCCATTTTAAACAATAATCACCTATTTTGTTTGTGGGTAATATTTTTGCTATTTTTTCGACTAAGCTGAATGAGTGCTCTTATTAATCAGTTCATCAATGGAGTTGTTATGTTGATTCAACACAAACCCGCCAATCTTATTCTCCCTTCAGAAATTATGCCACGTGCAATTGTTGAAATGCGCCGGCAATTTATGAAACAAATCACTTTAGGAACAATCTGCAGCGCGGGTCTGTTTGACATGGTGAATCGGAAAGCGTTTGCACAGAATCCCGGCACCAAAAAATTAGTTGCCGTCAAAAATCCAGCGTATGTGGTGATGGATAAGATTACGTCCTATAAGGGTGCAACAACCTACAATAATTATTATGAGTTCGGCACAGATAAATCAGATCCCGCGCAATTGGCTGGTAAATTAAAAACGCAACCGTGGTCGGTTATGGTGGAAGGCGAAATTAATAAACCAGGCACATATGATTTAGCCCGTTTGATGAAAATAGCGCCGTTAGAAGAACGAATTTACCGTCTGCGTTGTGTTGAAGGTTGGTCAATGGTGATTCCCTGGATAGGTTTTTCTTTATCCAAATTAATTAAAGAAGTTAATCCGACAAGTAAAGCGAAGTTCGTTGAATTCGTTTCATTGGCGGATAAAAACCAGGAGCCGGGTGTGCGCGGCAATGTTTTAGATTGGCCGTATGTAGAAGGTTTACGTATAGATGAGGCAATGCATCCTTTAACTTTATTAACTTTTGGGATGTACGGCGAAGTGTTACCGAACCAAAACGGTGCGCCAGTTCGACTAGTTGTGCCATGGAAGTATGGCTTCAAATCGGCTAAAGCGATCGTAAAAATTCGGTTCACTGAAAAACAGCCACAAACTGCGTGGAATAAAACAGCACCGAATGAGTACGGTTTTTATTCGAATGTGAATCCGGAAGTAGATCACCCCCGCTGGTCGCAAGCCCGTGAGCGGCGCATAGGTGAAGATGGATTTTTTACGCAAAAACGTAAGACGTTGATGTTTAACGGATATAACGAGGTTGCTTCGCTTTACAGCGGCATGGATTTAAAAAAATATTTTTAAAGATTAAACTCTAAATGCAGCTCACCCCAAAACAACAAAGCATTATCAAAGCCAGTTTATTCGTGCTGTCATTAGTACCGTTTTTGCGCCTGGTTTGGGCGGTTTTTACCGATCATCTGGGCGCAAATCCATTGGAATTTATAACGCGAAATACCGGTGACTGGACGCTCTATTTTTTGTGCATTACTTTATCTATCACGCCCATCCGACGTTGGATGAACTGGTCCTGGTTAATCAAATTGAGAAGAATGTTTGGTTTGTTTGCGTTTTTTTATGTCAGCTTACATTTCCTGACATTTTTATGGTTCGACCATTTTTTCGATGTCGCTGCCATGCTAAAAGATGTAGGGAAAAGGCCATTTATTCTGGTTGGATTTTCAGCCTTTTTATTGCTCATTCCGCTGGCAATAACCAGCACTAACAAAATGGTGAAGCGCCTTGGAGCGGCGCGTTGGCAGCTTTTGCATAAATTGGTTTATGTGATTATTTGTCTGGGCGCATTGCATTTTTTTTGGATGAAAGCAGGCAAGCATGATTTTAATCAACCCATTTTATTTGCGAGCATTATTACTGTTTTATTGGGGATGCGTGTTTATTGGGCAATACGATCAGAGGTCGGATCTCAGAGGACAGGTATCGGCAACCTCGTTCTTGAGCAGCATATGGAAACGCCCCTATTCACGTCTGAACAGGCGCCTAAAGTTAGTGCCAAAATTGCTTTGGCGGTGTTGAATGCGTTGGGTTGGAAATTGCGCTACAACGGTTTGCCTGCAACGCGTTGTGTGATTATTTTTTATCCGCACACAAGCAATTGGGATTTTGTTTATGGCATCCTGGCTAAATGGGCAATTTCCGTTCCGTTGCGGTTTTTAGCTAAAGAAAAATTATTTAAAGGCGTTACCGGATTTTTTATCGGCGGCTTGATGCGTTACTGGGGCGGAGAACCAATCGAGCGAACTGTTTCCAGTGGAGCCATTGTTCATCTGGTTAATCGCATGCAGCAAGCTGATAAGTTTTGGTTGGCAATGGCACCGGAAGGCACGCGCAGTTATAAACCTTATTGGCGCAGCGGGTTTTACTATATTGCGCTCACTGCTAAAGTACCTTTAGTGTGCGCATTTCTTGATTATTCCAACAAAGAAATTGGTGTTCGTCAGGTGCTTGAATTAACGGGCGATGAAGCGACTGATATGGCGCAAATTCAATCTGTTTATCAACGTGTTCAAGGTAAGCATCCGCAGCAACAAAGTCCTGTTATGTTCAAACATTAATTTTGGTCTGGATAGGATGCCGGAGCGCTTTCATTTGCATTTTTATTTGCGCCTTTATTTGATATAGCAACAGGATAAGGCGTAGAAACAGCCGGCGGTTTGGCTGGTAAAAACAATGGACCTTTTTGTCCGCATGCGCTGATACTGAAACCAATTCCAATGATCAGTGTGAGAAGGTTCGGGCGAGGGAAAAACTTCATAAGTTATACAATGACGGTTTGTGAGCGAGGGAGTTTAGCATGACCGAAACAGAATTTTTAAGCCTGGTAGACACCACGCTGTCGGATATTGAAAATGTTTTTGAAGCGGCCGGTCAACGAGGCGATATTGATGTTGAATGCAGTCGAAGTGGTTCTTTGCTGGATATCGAATTTTTACACAATAAATCAAAAATTATTATCAACAGCCAGGCGGCGACTAATGAACTTTGGGTGGCTGCAAAGTCAGGTGGGTATCACTATAAATATGATGGGCGACATTGGCTAAATACGCGTGATCCAGGCGGAAAAAACGGGGAATTAATGACGGCGTTGGCGGAAATTGCTTTGACGCAGGGCGGTTTGGTAATTATTCAATAAAATGAAAAACGCAGTGGAATTCCACTGCGTTTTTCATTAATGCTTGCATTAATTTGGATTGCCAGTAGCTTCGCCGTCAACCGTAACCGTATTAACGGGTTCTTTTGGCTCGACCGGTTCCAGTGACTGAACGCCGGTGCCAGCAAGATTTTCAACATAAACATAATCACCGTTGCCTTGAACAATTCCGTTGGGTATCGCGCGCTCTTTCATGGGAACTTTTTTAAGTGCGGTTTGCATAAATCCCATCCAGATTGGTAGTGCTAATCCACCGCCGGTTTCGCGGTCACCCATGTTCTTGGGCTGATCAAAACCTACCCATGCAATACCGACTAAATGAGGTTGATAGCCTGCAAACCATGCGTCGATCGAATCGTTGGTGGTTCCGGTTTTACCTGCCAAATCGGTGCGACCCAATGTCATAGCGCGTACTGCCGTACCGTGCTTAACGACATCTTTTAGCATGCTATCAATGAGAAACGCATTACGCTCGTCAATGACGCGATTGTATTCGTCTCCCGCTAACGCCGGTTTGGTTGCACTGAGTATTTTTCCATTGCTATCCGTGATTTTAGAAATTAAATAAGGATTCACTTTGTAACCGCCATTGGCAAAAACAGAATACGCACCAGCCATTTGAAGGGGAGTTACATTGCCAGCACCGAGTGCCAATGTGAGATAGGGAGGGTTCTTATCCGCATCAAAACCAAAGCGGGTAATGTATTGTTGCCCATATTTAGCACCAATTCTGTTCAAAACACGAATGGAAATCATATTCTTGGATTTGGTCAAACCCCGGCGCATGGTCATTGGACCTTCGTATTTGTTACCGTAGTTTTTAGGCTCCCAAACTTGCCCGCCAGTTTGCCCTCCGCCAAAAGAAATGGGCGAGTCGTTAATGATGGTCGACGGAGAAAGGCCTTTTTCCAGCGAGGCCGAATAGATAAACGGTTTAAAACTGGAGCCTGGCTGACGCCATCCCTGAACAACCCGATTAAATTTATTGCGATCAAAATCAAAGCCACCAACTAAAGCGCGGATAGCGCCATCGTCGGGATTAATGGCGACAAAAGCAGCCTCGACCTCCGGCATTTGGGTAATGGACCACGTTTTATCATTCAGCGTAACCCGGATAATTGAGCCGCGCATGATGCGCTTGTTGGGTGGCGCTTTTGAACCTGCCTTCGTGTTTAAGCTGCTGGCAGCGAAAGCTAATCCACTTCCCGAAATATTAATTTCGTCGCCATTTGAGATAACTGCGCGTACATTTTTAGGGCCAGCTTCTAATACTACTGCTGAGAGAATGTCATCGCTATCCGGATGATCCGCCAATGCATCTTCTATTTCATCTTCTGCTTCTGATTTGTCATCGGAAATTTCCAAGAACCCTTCAGGGCCGCGATAACCATGCTTTTTTACATAGTCCATCACACCGCGCCGCAGTGATAAATACGCGGCATCCTGATCTGCTTTGGTGACTGTAGTGTAAACATTGAGACCTAATGTATAAGTCTCTTCCTTGAACTGGTCATAGACTAACTGACGCGCCATTTCAGTGACATATTCTGCGTGCGTGCCATAGATATTAATTTTATTTCCAACTTGTATTTCTTCATTTTTGGCTTGTTCATATTGAGCAGGTGTGATGTAACCCTGATCCAGCATACGTTGCAAAATAGCCTGTTGGCGAATTTGTGCCCGCTTGGGATTGGAGATGGGATTGGAAACGCTTGGTGATTTAGGTAAACCGGCTAGCATGGCAGCTTCAGCCAGCGTGATGTTTTGCAATTTTTTTCCAAAATAAGTTTGTGAAGCAGAAGCAAAACCATAAGCGCGTTGACCCAGGTAAATCTGGTTCATATAAATTTCTAAAATTTGATCTTTCGTTAAATTTTGTTCTATTTTCCATGCCATCAATACTTCATAAATTTTACGTTTGAAGGTTTGTTCGCTGGACAGAAAGAAATTTCGCGCTACCTGTTGAGTAATGGTCGAAGCACCTTGCCTGCTTCCACTCATCAAATTATGTATAGCAGCGCGCGTTATTCCCAGGTAATCAACTCCGCCATGTTCGTAGAAGCGGTCATCTTCTATGGATAGCAACGCCTTTTTCATAATCTCAGGCATGTCTTTGAGTCGCATAACACTGCGCCGTTCTTCCCCAAACTCGCCTAACAATACATTGTCAGCAGAGAACACCCTAAGAGGGACTTTGGGCTTATAGCTGGTGATGGAATCTAAATCAGGCAAATTTGGATAAGCCAGAGTAAGTGCGAAGATCACAGTTAATGCACCAGCTAATCCAAGCGCGCCCAAAAAAACAACAAAGCGGAATAGAAATTTAAAGGTAGGGTGACGTTTTTTTGCGGAATTGAGAGAATCCGTAGACTTATTTTTTGAACCGTTCATATGTGCGTTTTTTGTCATGCCGGTGAAGTAGTAAAAAGGGGGGATTATAGCGGCTCAACCGAGTTCTGACGGAAGCCAGCTATTTTATTGTTTCTTAACGAATTCAACAAAACAATCCGATGTATTTTTGTACTATCTGATGAGAAATCACTTTACATGGCAAGAACGTTATTGCTAGGATCTGCGGGCCTTAAAACTTTCTTTAAGAAACAGTAATGATGTGGCTCGCAATAATTTCTGAATGAATAATGTTTGGATATATTTGGAAATATTTAATGCGGCGGAAAGGGGATGCTTTGGCTTTAGAACTTGGGACATTAGTGAGTAATGCAATCGCTAGCTTAGTTAGCAGTTTAGCTGGCAGAAAAGGTACACCATTGATTGGGATAGATATTAGTTCCACAAGCATCAAGCTGGTGGAACTGTCTTCCGGTAGCAATCAGGAGTTACGTCTGGAGAGCTACGCATCTGAACCATTACCCCGTGGAGCTATGTCTGACGGCAATATTGAAAATATTGACCAGGTATCAGAGGCGATCCGGCGTGTGGTATTGAAGAGCGGCACAAAAATTAAGAAGGTTTCATTGAGCATGCCTTCTGCCGCTGTGATTACTAAAAAAATTATTTTATCGGGCGGTGCATCTGAAGAATCACTTGAGATGCAGGTCGAGTCAGAGGCTAGTCAATATATCCCATTTGCTTTGGATGAAGTGCGCCTGGATTTTTGTGTCATAGGATCGGTGCCCAATTCTCCCGATGATGTAGAAGTCATGTTGGCGGCCTCACGTAAAGAAAAAATAGAAGATCGTGTAGCCGTAGCAGAATCTTCAGGCTTAAAAGCCGTCGTAATGGATATTGACTCTTACGCAGCTCTGTCCGCAGTTTCACGCATAGTCGCGCAAACGGAGAATGGCGGCAAAGACAAGATTATTGCTTTATTCCAGATTGGCGCTAAGGTCACGACCATTTCAATTTTGTTGAATGATCAGACTGTTTATGAGCGTGAGCAAGCTTTTGGCGGAAGTCAGCTCACACAAGAAATTGTTCGCAGTTATGGTTTGTCCTTTGAAGAAGCCGAGCTTAAGAAGAGGAGTGAAGAATTGCCAGATGGCTACTCAGAAGAAATCCTGGCTCCATTTTTGGAAAGCGCGGCACTTGAGGTGACCAGAGCAATCCAATTCTTTTTTACCTCAACCCCCTATACGCGAGTTGATCAAATTTATCTGGCAGGCGGTTGTGTGGTGTTGCCCGGCTTGCTGGGTATGGTCGCAAGCCGGACTAAAATTCCGACAGAAATAATCAGTCCTTTTAAGGGTATGGAGCTTTCACCCGGCCTGAAAGAGAAGCAATTGAATGACGAAGCGCCTTCATTTCTGGTTGCTTGTGGATTAGCAATGCGGAGGTTTGACTGATGATAATTAAAATTAATCTGCTACCGCATCGTGAAGAGAGGCGCAAGCAACAGAAGAATGATTTTTATACATTGCTTGTGGCCGCTAGTATTGTTGGCGCATTGATTTTGATCCTGGTCGGGTTTTACAACGCGAGCCAGATATTCCATCAAAATCAACAGAATCATATGATCCAGTCTGCTAACAACAAATTGGATGAAGAAATAAAGGAAATAGCTACATTAAGAGAAGAAATTGATGGTTTAAAAGCGCGTCAACAGGCGGTTGAGGATTTGCAGGGTGATCGTAACCAGCCCGTTTATTTGCTTTCAGAATTGGTTACGCAAACGCCGGAAGGTATTTATTTGCGTTCCGTTAAACAAGATGGTCAAAATATCGTGTTGATGGGTTATGCGCAATCCAATGAGCGCGTTTCCGCCTACCTGAAGAATTTGGGTACCCGTTCACAATGGTTAAATAAGCCGGATTTGATCGTGATTAATTCAACTGGAATTGGTCAGGGTAAAGATGCGAAAAAAGTGTTTGATTTTACAATTAATGTAGGAATTAAACGTCCGCGTGATCAGGAAGTTTCGGGATCCGCAACTCCGGCTGCGGCCGGCGTGACACCTGCGGCATCTTCTGATCCGGCAAACAGTCAGGTGGTAAGGCCATCAGTGAAAGCTGCCATATGAAAAAAATGCCCGAGATTTCGGAGTCATTGATGACTCAGTTTCGTGATTTGAATGGAAAGCATCCGGGATTGTGGCCAATTGTTCCGCGCATGTTATGTGCGTTTGCCGCGATAGTAGTCATATTAGTGGTTGGATGGTACTTTTATTGGGACGGTCAGTTTGAAGCTCTTAATCGTGGGCAGCAAGAAGAGATAACCCTGAAAGAGGGATATAAAAACAAAATTCAGCAATCGATTAATCTTAACGGCCTGCGTAAACAAAAAGTGCAGGTAGAACATTTTGTTTCTGCGTTAGAGAAGCAATTGCCAAGTAAAGCTGAAATGGCGGCTTTACTTTCAGATATCACTCAAGCGGGTTTGGGAAGAGGTCTTCAGTTTGAGTTGTTCCGGCCGGGGCAAGCTGTACCAAAAGATTATTATGCTGAATTGCCAATTGAAGTTAAGTTAAACGGTAGTTACCACGATATGGGCGCTTTTGCGAGCGACGTGGCACGTTTGTCGCGTATCGTCACGCTAAATAATTTAAATATAAATGCCAATAAAGATGGTGCGTTGGCTCTGGAAGTGATTGCTAAAACATTTCGTTATTTAGATCCGGATGAGGTCGCAAGTCAGAGAAAAGCGTTGAAGGGAGTTAAAAAATGAAGAAACTCCTTTATGTAATGCCAATGGTGCTGGCTGCTTGTGGTGGAGACGGGCAGCAAGAAGTTCAGCAGTGGATGGATAAAACCAGGCAAGCGACGCGACCTTCTATCCCTAAGTTAACTGAACCTAAAGATTTCATCCCTTTTACTTACGACAAAAAAGACGAGCTCGATCCGTTTAATCCGGCAAAAATGCAATCGGCATTAGCAAAGATGAATCCAGGCAGTGCTCATGGGATCAGGCCGGATCTCGACAGGCGTCGCGAAGCATTGGAATCCTTCCCTCTCGATGCGTTGAAAATGGTTGGCACGCTAACTCAAGGCGCTAATCACTACGCGCTGCTGGAGGCGGATGGAAAAGGAGTTTATCAAGTTAAGGCAGGGAATTACATCGGACAAAATTTTGGCCTGGTAACCAAAGTGAATGATGACTCAATCAACATCAAAGAAATCTATTTGGATAGCGGCGGAGATTGGGCGGAACGTACCCAGAAGTTAGAGCTGCAGGAAGTAAAAAAATGAAACAGGACTTATGTAAAACCGCTCCGGTGGTGTTGCTCTTCCTTGCCGGGACGATTGTAAGCCCTGTAAAAACCTTAATAAAAATGCGTACAACTAATGGTGGATGGTGTTCTATGATTAGATTCTTCTTATTGATAAGTGTAGCTACCGTACTTACTTTCAGTGGCGGACAGACATTTGCTCAGAGTAATGCGATAGAGCATGTTGTGGCGAGTCAACATGGAAGTGATGTGATTGTCAAAGTGACGATGAAAAGTCCGTTGGAAACACCGCCTTTGGGATTTACTACCGCAGCGCCAGCCCGAATTGCTCTTGATTTTCCGTCGACAAATAATGACACAGGTAAAACGACTGTTGACATTAACATGGGTAGCGTACGTACTTTAAATATTGTGCAAGCTGGTGACCGTTCCCGCTTGATATTTAATTTAAACAAACAACTTAATTACGCTACTGTCATTGAGGATAATTTATTGATTATTACTATCGATGGTTCTGGCAATGTGGCGACAGGTTTGAGTTCAAAAGGCATTCCTGTCGAGAGGGCAGACGCTGGCAAACAGATGTTGCGCGATATTGAGTTCCGCAAAGGTACCGAAGGAGATGGTCGTATCATTATTGATTTGCCGAACAAGCAGGTTGGTATCGATGTGCGTCAAAAGGGTAATACCATTATTGCTGATTTTGCAAAAACAGATTTACCTGATGTCTTGCGTCGTCGTTTAGATGTCACCGATTTTGGTACTCCTGTTCAGTCGGTCACCACTACTGCACAAAACGGTAATGTACACATGGTGATTGAAGCTAAAGGGCAATGGGAACACAACGTTTATCAAAGTGATACTCAATTAGTTATTGACGTGAAGCCACTTAAGATAGATCCCACCAAATTAACGCAAGGTACGCAAGGATATCGCGGCGAAAAATTGTCTTTAAATTTTCAGGACGTTGATGTGCGTGCTTTGTTACAAGTTATCGCTGAAGTAAGTGGATTTAGTATCATTGCAAGTGATTCGGTAACAGGGCGTACCACGCTCCGCCTGAAAGATATTCCATGGGATCAGGCGCTTGCAATTATTATGGAAACCAAGGGCTTGGATATGCGAAAAAATGGCTCGGTTATTATGGTTGCCCCTAAAGAGGAATTGCTCACTAAAGAAAAATTAGAAGCAGAACAAAAATCACAAATTGGTGATTTGGAACCGTTAAAAACAGAAAGTTTCCAATTAAATTATCAAAAAGTAGGCTCTTTCAAATCCGCTTTTGGTTTATCTGGCACCGATCCTGGAATTCGAATTTTATCCAAGCGTGGTAGCGCGGTGTTGGATGAGCGCACCAATCAAATGTTTGTGACGGATGTCCCGTCGCGTTTGGAAGCTGTCCGTCTATTGGTTCTTAAAACAGATATTCCATCCCGCCAGGTGTTAATTGAAGCGCGGCTGGTTGTTGCGACAGATAACTGGAGCAAAAACTTAGGCGCTACTTTGGGCTTTACTGATATGCGAACCTTGCAACACGGTACAGCTGGTTTCCCGGTGACTAATAATACTAATGCCGCTTTATCTGGTAAATATCAGGGGATTAGTGATCAGACAATGCAGACATCTGTCAATAAACGAACAGACAAATTATTTACTGATGCCGGACAGTTTTTAAGTTTGCCTGCAACCGGAATCGGTACCTATCCTGCTGCTAGTATGGCGGTGAGTTTGTTCTCACCATCAGCAAATCGATTTTTGAATTTGGAAATTTCAGCTTTAGAAGCGGATGGTACGGGTAAAGTTATTTCCAGCCCTCGTCTTGTTACTGCCGATCAGGTTGCTGCGGTGGTGGAACAGGGAAATCTGGTTCCTTATCAACAGGCAACAAGTAGTGGTGCTACTTCTGTTGCCTTCCAAAAAGCCAATTTGAGATTGGAAGTTACTCCGCAAATTACCCCTGATGGCAACATTATTTTGGATGTTGAGGTCAACAATGATTCGGTGGGTCAGGAAACTAATGCCGGGTTTCAGATTAATACACAACATTTGAAAACGATAGTGATGGTCGATAATGGCGGAACTGTGTTGTTAGGCGGTATTTATCAGGAAACACTGCAGGATACCGTCACTAAAGTTCCTCTTTTGGGTGATATTCCACTACTCGGCTATTTGTTTAAAAATACGGCTAAAACTAAAAACAAGAGCGAATTGCTTATATTCTTAACGCCAAAAATTATCGCTGATCGCGCAGCAGTAGCATTGCATAACTAAAGGTGAAGTAAAGGCCCGGGCGGTAACTGAAAAAAACTCTATTGGAAAGCACTATGAAACTTAATTTAATATCTGCCTTCACTGCACGGCTATGGATGCCAACTTTATTGTTGTTATTGATAAGTGCCTGCGGTGGTAGCAATGGCTCAGCCGGGGAACCAATAGGACCAGTTCCCGGCCCGTCAGTTACGCTGTCACTGATCAATACGGCTGGCCAATCTGTTGATGTTATTCCTGCCGGCTCGTATTTGCTTGTGCAAGCACACGTGGCGATTGATTCGTTTGGGAATCCGCCACCGGCAAGCCAGGTAGTCTTATTTACTATTAGCAGAGGAACGGAAGCAGGTATCCTGTCCCCTTCAACCGGTGTCGGAAGGACAGATGCAAAGGGGGGCGCTCAGATCCAATTGTTTCCTGGGGTTTCAGGAGCAGTGGGTGAGATTACCGCCACGGTTACAATAAATGGGACTACGGTAAGCAGTACTATTGCTTTCTCGTCCTAGTAGTTAAGTGCCCGCTGCTGCTTCTCCCTGGTATACGGGCTGCAGCAAAATTGCCAGACGGTTTAAAGCACATTTAACTGTGAAGCGTTGGCTCCGTTCTAATGGAAAATCCCGGTTTTGGAAACACAACGTAATATTTTTTTAGTCGGATTGATGGGCGCGGGAAAGACCACTATTGGCCGTGCCCTGGCAAAAAAACTCAATTTGCGTTTTGTGGATTCAGATCACGAATTGGAAGCTCGTACCGGAGTTACCATTCCGCTTATCTTTGAAATTGAAGGTGAGGCAAGTTTCCGGCAACGTGAAGCAGATATGATACGGGACTTAACCGCGCAACGCGGTATCGTTTTAGCTACTGGCGGTGGTGCGGTTTTAAATGAGCAAAGCCGTCAGTATTTACATTCCCGAGGCACTGTCATTTATTTGCGCGCCAGTGTTGCACATATTTTAAAGCGTACCAGATACGATAAGAAACGCCCCCTGTTACAAACTGCTGATCCCCGTAAAGCGTTGGAAGAATTGACACGTCAACGTGATCCTCTCTATCAGAAAATAGCGCATGTGGTCATTGACACCGGTCGTCCACACATGACTCACATTATTCAAACTATCTTAGAGCAGCTCAATTTCCCCACTGGTTTGCCAACTGCAGCGGATTCAAACTTAATAAAACCAATCGAATGTAATTTGGGATTAAACTCACATGTCCTGAATTTAGATCTACCAACGCCTCAGCCTGACATGTCTATAAAATCACAACCAACTTCTCATCTGTTCAACGTTGCCTTGGGCGAGCGAAGCTATCCTATTTTGATTTCGCCAGACGCATTAAACCAGGTCGCAAACTATGTTCAATCCAATCGTGTGATGATTGTTACCAATACGACGATCGCGCCGCTGTATCTGGATCGGGTTAAAGCATCGTTAATCGCAGCGGGTAAAAAAGTTGAACAAGTAGTTTTGCCTGATGGCGAAGAATTTAAATCGATGGAAAGTTTATCGCTGGTTTTTGACGCACTGTTACAGAATAAATGTGACCGGAAAACGATCCTGATTGCATTAGGTGGCGGCGTTATTGGTGATCTGACTGGATTTGCTGCGGCAAGTTATATGCGTGGCGTACCTTTTGTGCAAATTCCCACCACATTGTTATCGCAGGTAGATTCCTCGGTGGGTGGAAAAACAGGTATTAATCATCCGTTAGGTAAAAATATGATCGGGGCGTTTTATCAGCCGCAAGCAGTGATCGCTGATATCAAATTACTGGCGACGTTGCCCGCACGTGAGTTATCAGCCGGTTTAGCCGAAGTTATCAAATATGGGGTTATTATTGATACCGAATTTTTTACCTGGCTGGAGAAAAACTGCCAACAGTTGCGCGCTCAGGATGAAGCGGCGTTGGCGTACGCGATTAAGCGTTCATGCGAAATAAAAGCAGAAGTGGTGCGTTTGGATGAACGTGAAAGCGGCTTACGTGCCATCCTTAATTTTGGACATACTTTTGCACACGCCATTGAGTCTGCTCTCGGATATGGTGTCTGGTTGCACGGCGAAGCAGTTGGTTGTGGCATGGTAATGGCAGCAGATTTGTCGCATCGGCTGGGCTATATTTTCGCATCTGAAAAAGATCGGATTCGCGCATTAGTGATGGCAGCAGGTTTGCCTGCGCAAGCCCCTGATTTAGGTTTGGCGACCTGGTTGGAATGTATGCTTGTAGACAAAAAAAATGAAGATGGACAAATTAAATTTGTTTTATTAAAGCCGATGGGGCATGCCGTTGTTGAGGCAGTCCCGGCAAAATTACTGGAGGCGACATTGTTAGCATGTTGTGCCAATTAAATGAATCAAGTTCAACCATCATTAGCGCCTTATGCCGCGCTCGATACCTTGCCCGTGCGGCGCGTTTTTCAAGAAGCACCAACAATTACGCGCAGTGAATTTGGGCGGGACCGGGATCGTATTATTCATTGCGGTGCTTTTCGCCGTTTGGAATATAAAACGCAAGTATTTGTAAACCATGAAGGTGATTTGTTTCGCACCCGGTTGACACACAGTTTAGAAGTAGCGCAAATCGCACGTGCGATTGCGCGCAATTTGCGCTTGAATGAAGACTTAGTGGAAGCAATTTCATTAGCGCATGATTTGGGTCACACACCGTTTGGGCACGCCGGACAAGACGCTTTAAATCTGTGCATGCAGCCCTATGACGGCTTTGAACATAATTTGCAAAGTCTGCGTGTGGTGGATGTGTTGGAAGAACGTTACGGCAATTTTGATGGTTTGAATCTGACCTTTGAAACCCGCGAAGGAATTCTAAAACATTGTTTGCTAAAAAATGCACAACAATTAGGTGAAATCGGACAGCGGTTTATTCAAAAGAAGCAACCTGGTTTAGAAGCACAACTGGCGAATTTAGCGGATGAAATTGCCTACAACAATCACGATGTGGACGATGGTTTGCGTTCAGGATTAATAAAAGAAAACGACCTGTCCAAAGTCATGTTGTACGCACGAAACCGGCAGTTAGTTGAACAAGCTTTTCCTGGCTTAACTGGCCGACGCGCCATTGCAGAAACCGTACGACGCATGATTAATGCCTTAATACTGGATTTAATCACCACATCAAAACAACTTATTCTGGCGCATCAGCCAGGCACTATTGATGATGTGCGAAACGCGCCGCCGCTCATCGCGTTTTCCAGTCAGATGCATGCGGAAGCTGTCGAACTCAAACAATTTTTGCGTGAAAATTTATATCGTCATTATCAAGTGCAGCGCATGACCAGCAAAGCGCGGCGTTGCATTACCGATTTGTTTACTGTCTTTATGGAAGAACCGGTATTGCTGCCGCCGGATTATGTGGTGTCAGATAAAACTAAACAAGCACGTAAAGTTGCGGATTATATTGCTGGCATGACAGATAGATATGCGATGCGAGAACATCGCCGGTTATTTTTTGTGGATGATATTTAGAAGTGTGATATGCAATGTCGATTCGGAGCGGCAACAAGCGTATTGGTAATCGCGACATTTAAGTTTGCTCAGTTCAGTATGGGCTGCTTTCCGGGATGATTTAAGCAATGCGGATGCCAGTAGTGGTATGCGTGCTGCGTTGGAAAAGGAAGCCGGCGGCTGCTGGGAGTAAGGTGATCGGGCAGGTTTTTGGATTGTTGAAATAATTTAACGATCAATCAAATAGAATAAAAAAAGGGAGCGAAAATACGCTCCTTTTTTTGATGTAGTGGTTATTTCAGCTCGCGTAGCGGATGCGCATAATCAGGCCAGACTTGTTCAAAAAATTGGTTGATTAATTCCGGACTGACTTCTTCTAACTTAGCCGGTTGCCATTTTGCTTGCATGTCCTTATCGACAACTAACGCGCGTACACCTTCCAAAACTTCACCATGTTTAAAGCAATGTCGAACCATGGTGCGTTCCATGCACAAGCATTCTGCCAGCGATAACTGTTTGCCGCGTCGTAATTGTTCGAGCGTGACACACATCATTAATGGCGAACGCGTTTGCATGACTTGGTATACATGCTGTGCGAATGGCGATAAATCTGCTTTGAGTGCAGCGCAAATCGAAGTCACGTCATGGTAGGAAAAGTGTTGGTCGATAATACCGCGATGTTGAGCTAACTGGCTGGTCGGAAGTTGGTTTTGAAATGGTGCAGCAAAGTTGTAAATGCTTGTGCGCAGATCAGGTTCGGTTGTTTGTTCAAGATGAGTGACTAATGCCGGAATCTGTTCGCCAGGCAAATACAAATCCGCTAATCCGGCATAAATAGCGTCAACGGCATTAATTGTTTCGCCAGTCACACCTAAGTAAGTCCCAATTTCTCCTGCACAACGAGATAAAAAATAACTAGCGCCTACGTCAGGAAATAAACCGATGTTTACTTCCGGCATCGCCATTTTGGTACGTTCAGTCACAATGCGTAGTTGGTAACCGCGGTGGTTGGTTGGACCAGCTTGTGCGATACCCATTCCGCCGCCCATGACGACACCATCTAATAATGAAAGGTAAGGTTTGGGATAATGGTGGACTAAATAGTTCAGCGCATATTCTTCAGTAAAAAAATCTTCTAATAGCGCACTATCACCCGACGGTGTTTTTGTTCCCACATCGTAAAAAAAACGAATATCTCCACCGGCACAAAATGCGCGTTCATGACTACCATGGATAAAAACGGCGTGCACATGAGGAGAATCTTTCCAATCAAGTAACGTTTGCGTGATGCTACGTATCATTTCTAACGATAACGAGTTTAAGGCTTTGGGACGATCTAATGTAATGAAGCCGATGTGATTGTGAATACGGGTTATGACGAAGTTACTCATATGCCCCTCGCCACTCAAGATACCAGAATAGAAATTGATGAATTTCCCGTCTGGACTGCGTTGTTCGTCGTTGCGTGGGAACCGCCACGCCGCCTCCTCGCGCCTTGCCAGACGAAAAATTCATCAATTTCTATTCTGGTATCTTGAGTGGCGAGGGGCATAAATAAAAAGGACGCTTTGCGCGTCCTGATTTCAGGTCAAAGAGATGGGTAAGTTTAAGCTTCGGCAAGCGAGCTGACAGTTTCATCCGGGCTGGCCAGATCAACAGGCATGTGTTTCACCGGGTCGTGTTTGTGATCCTGAATTTTGCCCTTATGTCTAATTACCTGTCGGTCCAGCTTGTCCATTAGCAAATCAATAGCCGCATACAAATCTTCCGCATTGCTTTCGGCGTGAATATCTTTGCCGGGCACATGAAGATTAATGTCCGCTCGATGGCGTTTCTGTTTCTCTTTGAGTTTGTCAACGGTAATGGTGACGGCGATATCAATAACCTGGTCGAAGTGTCGCGTGATACGTTCCAGTTTATTTTCAATGTGTTCACGAATGGCTGGGGTTACTTCGAGGTGATGCCCACTGATAGTGATATTCATAAGCGCTCCTGGTGAAATGATGCCTGCTAAACGGTGCGGTTTATTCGATTCTAAACCAACACATAGATTAGTACGGGTAAGCCAAATTACAAGTACCAACACAAAATAATTACAAAATTTTTCGCAAACTAACTGAGGGAATTTTAAGTGCTTCACGGTATTTTGCCACGGTGCGCCGTGCAACTACCATGCCTTGTTCTCCTAGCATATGCGCAATTTTACTATCTGAGAGTGGGATGGTCTGGTTTTCTGCTCCAATCAATTGTTTGATGAGTGCTCTTATTGCGGTAGAAGAAGCTTCACCCCCTGCTTCTGTAGCAATGTGGCTACCAAAAAAATACTTCAGCTCAACTATTCCATGCGGGGTCAGCATGTATTTTTGAGTGGTCACACGAGAAATCGTACTTTCATGTAATTTTAGTGTATCAGCAATTTCGCGCAAAACAAGTGGTCGCATAGCGATGGCACCGTGCGCAAAAAAGTTGCGTTGCCTTTCGACAATTGCTTGGGAAACACGCAAAATAGTGTCGAAGCGTTGACGTATATTTTTAATCAGCCAACGTGCTTCCTGGAGTTGAATTTGTAATGACGATGTGCCCTTGTGTTGAGCGTCATGTTGCGCATTATGCTGAGTAAGCAAATTTGCATAAAGGGTATTAATTTGCAATTTTGGGATGGCATCTTGATTAAGTTGTGCTTGCCAACCCTCTTTAGTTTTGGTGACGATGACATCTGGTGCGACAAAGTCAATCCGCTCTTTACTAAAACAACGCCCAGGATGAGGTTGGCATTGTTGAATGACTTCTTGCGCTTCGCGTAGATCCTGATCATCACAATCGGTTGCTTTTTTAATTTTGCTGAAATCGCGCTGCGCAATTTGAGGCAAGTAACTTTGTACAATAGCGAGCGCTAACCGTCGGGTTACTAAAGGAATATGCGGTAATCGTTTGATTTGCAATGCCAGGCATTCACTGGCGTTACGTGCACCCACACCGGGAGGCTCCAGGCTTTGCAAAAGGCTGAGCGCAAAGATTAAGTCGTTTTTATCAACGCCTAATTCTTCAGGCAATCCGGCATGAATTTGTTCCAGAGACTCATCCAGATAGCCATTTTCATCTAAAGCTTCAATGAGCAAACTGAGTAATGCGGCGTCGCGTCGGGTGCGGGTACTTAAATTTGCCTGATCTAACAAATATTCACGCAAGCTTGGATTAACAGTTTCTAACTGTGCCCGGCCATCATCTTCGTCCTGATTACCGGCAGTGTGGTTAGCTTCGCTCCAAATGGATGATTCTGCGTTCTGATCCTCCCTATATCCAGATTGCGCAGTATGATTTTTATCTGAATTAAGTGATTCATCTGAGTCGTTGTCGTCAGATGAATTCATGCTATTGGCAAAATAAGACGATTGATCAGACTGTGGGGAATATGGTGGTTGTTGATGAAGTAGCGCGCCATCAGGAAGTAATCTGATGGCAGTTTCTATCGGGTCATTTAAACGTTCAAGTAGCGGATTGTCCTGCAATATTTGCTCCAGTTCCTGATGAAGGTCAAGAGTGGAAAGTTGCAATAGACGGATAGATTGTTGCAGCTGAGGCGTCAATGCCAGTTGTTGCGAGGCGCGTAATTGGAGGTTCTGTTTCATTTAACCTGGTCATCCTCTGTTGAGCGCTTCTGCTTGGATACTGAAATTGTTATTACATCCGGAAATGGTCACCCAGATAAACGCGCCGGACGGATTCATTACTGATGATATCGTCCGGGTGGCCGCTGGCTAAAACAGTACCTTGATTAATAATATAAGCGCGATCGCAAATGCCAAGCGTTTCACGGACATTATGATCAGTGATTAGTACGCCAATATGATGCTCTTTTAAAAACCGGACTATGCGTTGAATTTCAATAACGGCGATGGGATCAACACCGGCGAATGGTTCATCCAGTAATACAAATCGTGGATTAGTTGCTAACGCACGGGCAATTTCTACCCGTCGACGTTCACCACCCGACAATGACAACGCCATATTTTCGCGAATTTTTTCAATTTGTAACTCGCACAATAACGAATTCAGACGCTCATTAATTGCGACTTCAGTTAACGGGTTGCCCTGACTGTCGATTTGCAATTCAAGTACCGCACGAATATTGTCTTCAACCGATAATTTGCGAAACACAGAGGCTTCTTGAGGTAAGTAAGAAAGCCCCATCCTGGCGCGCTTATGAATCGGCAAATTTGAAATATCAATATCATCGATTGTAATAGTGCCCGCGTCGGATGGAACTAATCCCACGATCATATAAAACGAGGTGGTTTTACCTGCGCCATTGGGCCCAAGCAAACCAATGACTTCGCCACTCGTTACATCAATAGAAACATCGCTGACAACTTGTCTTGCCCCGTAGTGTTTTTTTAAACCTTTTACTTGCAAATGGCTATTCATTATTCTGGATCATCCTCTTGCATTTTTTTTGGAGTGGCAGAGGGCGCGCCGGAATTATCTGTATCGGTTGTGATTTGTTTTTTAGATTCCATTTTTGCCGGGGCCGGATTGTTATCCGTTTTTGTTTTTTTGCCCGGCGGATAAATGACGGCATTGGTAAAACCGGCACCCGGTGTGCTGACTCCCCTGAGAGTGTTATTGACCGACATGACGTCAGTACGGCTATCGTACGAGATATAAATTCCGGAGCTTTCATGGGTGCGTTTTTTCCCGTCAAGCAGCACTAGCTTAGCCTTATTAAATAGTTTGATGAGTTCTAACGTGTCGTCATAAACAATTTTTTCCGCTTCGCCTTCTGCCCACAAGTCAGGTCCGCCGTCACGTTTTTGGCGATAGGTTACTAATTTTCCCGGATTACCAAAAAGCGTTCCAATTTTCCCGCCGTCGGCGCCATCAATAATTTCAAGGCGTGAAGCATCAATAATCATGGTGCCTTTGACCACATGAACAGGCCCGGTATAAATGGTGATTTTCTTAACGCCATCATAAACCTGGGATTCGGCGCTGATATGCAATGGCTTTTGGCTATCAGCTTGTTCAGCATATGCCGTAGTTATGCCTGGCAATACCAGAAAGAGGAATATAAAGGTGAGGTACTTAGTCATATTATGCTCATGTTACTTTGTTGTAGCGGCTTACTTCTGCCTTGTTGTGGTACATCAATTCGTGTGTTTGTCCGTATAAATTGCGCCTGGGCGACCCCGTCTCTCTCGCGCTTTTCCAGAGGAAAAAAATCCATCACTTTCTATTGGACAGACCCATGAGTTGACGCACCAGGAGGAATAACGCTGTAGACATTTTTTAAAATTTGTATTTGTTGAGTTGCGTCATTGGCTTTCATTCCAACGCCGGTGGTTACGGTATTACCTGAAATAATTTCAACAGGGAAATTGGTTTCTGCGGTGTGTTTATCTGGATAAGCTAATAAATAGTCGGTCTTCAATTGAAGATGTTCGGCTTTATCTGTTTTAGGACGATTAATAACTACTTTCTCATAAAGATGCACTTCATTTTCAGTTTGATTGGCAATATTTTTAATAGTGGCTCGTTGGGCGCGTGCCGTTATTGGAGGTTGCGCCGGGTCTAAATTGGTTATCACTGGCAGCGTAACATCAGCATGATCATCGTCGGGATAATGTACTAATTTGGTGCCAACGATACGGTATTTATTTTGTCCGCCAGGTGTCATTTTGACGAAATTAAAATGTTCAACGAAATAATCAGGTCGGGTGCGTACTGTCTTTTTTCCTTCGTCATTTTGGCTACGGATTATTTCCAGTACCCAATAACTCGCCAGGCTAACTAAACCGACAAACATCACCAACAGCCAGCGGCGTAATTTGTTGGGTGCAAATAGAACACTTAGCACATTTGGCGGACGCATTTTCCTTACCGATTTCATGCCAGATAAGGAGCAAGCGCTGCATCGTATTTATTTTGCGCACGCAAAATAAAATCGCAAATTTCACGCACGGCACCCAAACCGCCAGAAGCTTGGGTGATGTAATCAGCACGGGCGCTCGCTTCAGGATGCGCGTTGGGCACGCTCACTGCAAACCCGACCTTTGAAAATAAGGGCAAATCAACAATGTCGTCTCCCATGAAACCGCATTCGTGCGCCAGGACGCCGGTGTCGGCCAACAATTGAGCAAAGGTAATACGCTTATCATGATTGCCTTGATAAACATGCGTAATGCCAAGATCTGCCGCCCGTTTGTTGACAATTGGGGTTAGCCGTGCGCTGATGATCGCGGTGGCGATACCCATTTTTTGTAATAATTGAATTCCGAGGCCGTCATGAACAAAGAAGCTTTTCATGAGCTCGCCTTCCGCACTGAATTGCATACGGCCATCAGTTAATACACCGTCAACATCAAAAATCATGAGGCGAACTTGCGCTGCTTTTTGTTGCACGGTATTTATATTCATCAAATCACCTTGGCACGCGTTAAATCATGAATGTGCAACGCACCAACCAGCTCTCCATTTTCGTCAGCAACTAACAGTTGGTTAATACGATACGTTTCCATTATTTTTACTGCTTCAACCGCTAATTGATCTGGTCTGATGGTGCGTGGATTTTTATGCATGACATCGACAATATTGACATTGGTGAAATCGTGTACATGCTCCAGCAGGCGGCGTAAATCACCATCAGTAAAGACACCGGCTAATTGGTTATTAACGTCGACAATGGACGTCATTGCCATCCCTTTTTTGCTGATTTCCAATAAAGCGGCAACCAGACTGCAGTCGGTACTGACCACAGGAATCTGTTCGCCTGTGCGCATCACCTCATGCACATGCGTAAGCAAACGTCTGCCAAGCGCGCCGCCAGGGTGGGAGCGGGCAAAATCTTCTTCACGAAAACCACTTGCATCTAATACGGCTACGGCCAGAGCATCGCCCAGCGCCAGGGTCACTGTAGTGCTGGCAGTAGGAGCTAAATTAAGTGGGCAAGCTTCTTTGGCGACGTGTGCGTTCAGATGGATATCAGCTAATAACGCTAATTGAGATTGCGGATTGCCGGTGATCGCAATCAGGTGCGCACCCATGCGTTTAACCAGCGGCATAACGGATAATAATTCACCCGCTTCGCCAGAATAGGAAATAGCGACAAACACATCATCCGTAGTGATCATGCCAAGATCGCCATGCGCGGCTTCGGCAGCATGAACAAAAAAAGCGGGAGTTCCGGTTGAAGCAAACGTGGCTGCAATTTTACGGGCGATATGACCAGATTTGCCGATGCCTGAAACAACAACCCGACCCCGGCAATTTAGTAACAAGCCAACGGCACGGATAAAACTGTCATCCGGTTCAGTCAAAAGACGATGATTTAACGCTTGAATCGCGTCCGCTTCAATCGCAAGTGTTGCGCTAGCTAATTGCAGGGCACGATTTGGATCAAAAGATAATTTTGGGGATTTTGTATGGGGTACACTCATGCCCGGAAGTATAAACGAATTCGCAAAGCAAAAATCCTGCCTGAGCATAAGAAACCCTACAACGTTGGAAAGTTAAATGCACACAGCCTTAGAATTCACCTTATTGCTCCTTGGCGCTTCCGTTATCGGCGTGGTGATTTTCCGTAAATTGCAATTACCTCCCATGCTGGGTTATCTGGTCGTGGGCGTAGTTATTGGCCCGTTCGGTTTTGCCCTGGCAGAAACCAGCGAAGCGACACGAGGTTTTGCTGAGTTTGGCGTAGTGTTTTTGATGTTTTCAATTGGCTTGGAATTTTCTTTGCCAAAATTGAAATCCATGCGCAAAACGGTTTTTGGTTTAGGCCTGGCGCAAGTGTTCATTACCATTTTGTCGTCTTTGCTGGTGGCATGGGTTGCCTCCTATATTTTGCCGGTGTTCTGGCATATCAGTTGGCAAGCGGCGTTTGCGTTAGGTGGTGCATTTTCTATGTCTTCTACCGCCATTGTGTCCAAAATTTTGGTTGAACGATTGGAAGTTGAATCAGCGCACGGACGGCAAATTTTTGGCATTTTACTTTTTCAGGATCTGGCGTTGGTGCCGCTTTTAATTATCGCGCCAGCACTTGCCGCACACGATGATCAGTTATTACAAACCTTAAGTTATGCGATTGCCAAAGCCGTATTGGTCTTGGTTATATTATTGTTTGTCGGTAAAAAACTCATGCGTAACTGGTTTAAGTTGGTAGTGCAGTTACGTTCTCAGGAATTATTCATGCTGAACTTGCTGCTCGTGACAATGGGCGCAGCGTGGATTACTGAACAGGCGGGTTTGTCACTGGCATTAGGTGCATTTGTGGCCGGTATGTTGATTTCTGAAACCGAATTCAGACATCAGGTGGAAGAAGATATTAAATCGTTCCGTGACGTACTGTTGGGCTTGTTTTTTGTCACGATAGGCATGCTGCTGAATGTGCAATTAGTGCTGGAAAACTGGTTGATCGTGCTGGCATTATTAGTGATTCCAGTGGCATTTAAATGTGGTCTGGTGATATTGCTGGCAAAATTATTTGGTAATTCAACAGGCATTGCTATACGTACCGGCCTGGCCTTGGCGCAAGCAGGCGAATTTGGTTTTGTGTTACTGAGTCAGATCAGCAGCCTGGAATTGATGCATCCATTGCTCACGCAATTAATATTGGCGGCGATGGTATTGTCGATGCTCACGGCGCCATTTTTATTGGAACATAGTGACGCGATCGTAATGAAATTTTCCAGCAGCGATTGGATGCAGCAATCGCTGGCGCTAACCAAGATCGCCAGCCGCGCAATGGGGCAAGAAAAACATGTTGTCATTGCTGGTTTTGGTCGTACAGGTCAAAGTCTGGCGCGATTATTAAATGAAGAAAATATCCCCTATCATGCACTCGATTTAGATCTGGATCGGGTGCAAAACGCGCAGGCTGCCGGTTCCATTGTTTCCTATGGCAATGCAGCACGACGTGAAAGTTTAATTGCGGCCGGGATTACGCGCGCATCCGTTCTGGTGGTGACGTATTCCGGCACCGCAGCAGCACTCAAAATCCTCCATTTATTAAAAGAATTAAATCCTGCTTTACCAGTAATAGTGCGAAGTCAGGACGACACGGATTTAGAAAAACTGCGCGAAGCCGGCGCCACCGAAGTGGTGCCCGAAGTGATCGAAGGCAGTTTAATGTTGGCTTCGCATGCGTTGGTTTTATTGGGTGTGCCGGTCCGGCGCGTAGTAGATCGGGTGCAACGTGCGCGTGATGATCGATATGAATCGTTGCGCGGTTATTTCCATGGCGAAAGTGACGTTACAGAAGATGATAATTTGCAAGTACGTTTGCAACCAATACAGTTAACTGAAAATGCCACAGCAAAAGGCATGTCCATCGCTGATTTGTTTTTAGAAGATTTAGATATAGAACTTGTCAGCATGCGCCGGAATATGCAGCGCTTTGAATTTACGTCGGCAACCGAACTGGCAGCAGGTGATGTGTTGGTGCTGCGGGGAACTCTGGAATCCCTGGCATTGGCTGAAGAGGTTTTGCTGGGTTGATTTAGAATACCGGGCCATCAAATGAAATTCGTAACCAGTTGGGCTTAAAAAAATGAGGATTATTATGAAACGCAATTTAACCAACACTCTATTTCGCGCCATCATCCTTGCGTGCACGATAAGTTGTGGAATCTCTCCGACACTCGCCCATGCGGCATGCAGTAATGGGAACCGTCTCTTATTCGGCGCAAATTGTGATGGCTGGAACCTCGGCATTGTTAACGCGAGCGATAACGATATTGTCTTTGCGAAACAGTCGAGTAAAGCAGTGTATTTCTCTCCAGAAAAGATCACGCCATCCAATTCCGCCAACACACAGGGTAGAGAATCGTGGACTGGTGGGCCAGCTGATATGCGTATTTACTACACTGGAAATGATTTGCGCTCAGGAGGGCGTTTTATTTATGTTACTGCCACCAGGAAAGGTGAAACCACCATTACGTGCGGAACATGGGAACACTATGGTCCTTATCGAGACATGCGATATATATATGAACACCCGTCCTCGTCTTGTGCTGTGACTCAATTACCCACCGGCCAGGAGCAACGAAACAACCCTGTCGAAGTTGTTTTTGTGAATAAAGGAACGACGCGTTCCCCTTTTTGAGAACGTTGTTTCTTAACGGTTCAACGCAGTTCTGTCGGGTTCGAAAGGCGGAATTTTACAGTTCATGCGTTTTGCAGTCACTTAGCTAAGGGATTAGCCTAAATCTTCAGGGCTGCCCCATCAAAATTTCACGCATACCCGGTATCGGCATTTCCGTCTGCACGGGAACGACGGCGCTAAGCTGAGTGGTTATTTGTCCGAGACGGTATGACGACGACAATTTTTGGTGGCACAGCCCTGTCTAAATTCCTAATTCCTGGTGACCAAATTCCAAATGTCGTGTTTGTCTTTCCGGCGCGGCATTTTTTTGTTCGCTGATTTTTTTACGCTCAGCACGCGGAATTTTTTCTGGTGATGCTTGACCTGCATAATCGTTTTTTAACTGTGCCGCAATCTCATCTGAGTTAAATCCCTGTTCCTGATGCAACCATTGTGCGACCAGTTTTGCCAAACGTTCTAAGGCAATGCGATGTGTCGCATCGGTGTTGGCGTATAACCAATCTGACAGTGCCATAAATTGAGTGAATGGATCATCCGCTAAAATCAATTTTAAGGTGTGATTAAAGCGACCGGAGTTAGCGATCAAATCCCAATACCGCGCAAAGCGAACCAGACGTTGCATGGTACTAAAGTCAATATCACGCGTCGCCAAAATGGTGTACGGCGGCCAGGCGTCAAACACTAATTTATATTCTTCCGTGTGGCGAATAATCGGCGTGCCACGTAACCTTTTTAAAATCCCAAATTGAATTTCATGCGGCTGCAACGTCACCAATTGATTAAAGCCGAGTGCAAAACTAGTCATGTCTTCGCCGGGCAATCCGGCGATTAAATCTACGTGCAAATGGGCGCGTGAATGTTGGCATAACCAGCGAATATTTTCGGCTGCTTTTTCGTTATCTTGTTTGCGACTAACCAAAGCCTGCACGGTGGGATTAAATGATTGAATACCGATTTCAAATTGCAATGTGCCGGCCGGAAATTGTTGGATGCTGGCTTTGAGTGCGTCTGGTAAATGATCGGGCACCACCTCGAAGTGAGCGAAGACCGGATCATCTGGTTTTGCAGCGAGTTTATCCAGGAAAAATTGCATGATGCGCAAACTGGATTTGATATTTAAATTAAACGTGCGATCAACAAATTTAAATAAACGTGCACCACGTTGATATAGCGTTTCAAGTTCGCTTAAAAATAAATCTAACTCAAATGGCCACGCGGTTTTGTCCAATGACGATAAACAAAACTCGCATTTAAATGGACAGCCGCGTGACGCTTCCACATACAAAATCCGATGTGCGATATCGTGATCAGTAAAGTAAGCATAAGGCAATGCTAATTGATCTAATTTTGGCTGCACGCCAGCGTGAATTTTCATCAACGGTTGCGGACCGTCCATGAGTTGCCGGCATAGCGCAGCAAAGCTGACATCGCCCCAACCGGTAACCACATAATCAGCGGCCTGTATGATATTTTGTTTTTCGGTTTCATACGATACTTCGGGGCCGCCTAAAATAACGATGACATGCGGCGCAACGCGTTTTAAGTTGGTGACAACCTGAGTGAGCTCTTCCACATTCCAGATGTAGACCCCAAAACCGACAACGAGTTTTTCATCGGGTTTTTGATGCGCCAGGATCTTTTCAATAATATCGGTAGCTTTGGTGCCAATAACAAATTCCTGCAACACGGTGTTCGCTTGTAAGTTGCCCATATTCGCGAATAAATAACGCAGGCCGAGCGAAGCGTGAGAGTACCGTGCGTTGAGGGTGGAGAGTAGAATGGTCATATGGAATAAATTGAAAAATGGGTTGAAGCGACGGATGCTATTGTAATTCCAATCGGATCTGTTCAATTTGTCGTCCCCCTATTAAGGAGAATCTGATGAAACTATTTTTTTCGCCCGGCGCATGTTCTTTGTCGCCACATATTGTTTTGCAAGAAGCTGGTTTAACGTATTCGTTAGAAAAAGTGGATCTACGCACCAAAAAAACGATGGGTGACGTAGATTTTCGTACTATTAATCCCAAAGGTTATGTGCCGGTATTGCAATTAAAGGATGGTAGTTATTTAACGGAAGGTACGGCGATTGTGCAGTATCTGGCTGATTTAGTACCGGATAAAAAGTTAGCGCCAGCGGCAGGCACAATGGAACGTTATCGTTTAATGGAAACCCTGGGATTTATTTCTACTGAATTACATAAGAATTTTTCTCCCTTGTTTAATCCCGCTACACAGGAGGCTGGTAAAGAGATCGCGATCAGTACGTTAAAACAGCGGTTTGGTTTGATAGAAAAACAATTGGGCAGCGCAGATTATTTAGGTGGGAATCAATTTAGTGTGGCGGATGCGTATTTATTCGTGATGCTGGTATGGGTAACCCACGTCAAAATAGCATTAACAGACTGGCCGGCGCTGCAGGCATTTCACACACGTGTTGCGGCGCGTCCGGCGGTGCATGCGGCAATGTTGACTGAGGGTTTGATTAAGAGTTGATTGGTTCCCCCAACTCGCCAATCTGCAAGTAGGGTGGGCACGTTGTTGTGCCCACGCGGTATCGTTGATAAGCCGCGACACAAGCTAAGAATCGAATTGATCAACCAACCGCGTGGGCACAACAACGTGCCCACCCTACAAGGCTACGATTCGTCCGGACGACGGGCGAATGCACGTACTGAGGTTCGCATTTTAGGTTCGCACTGATGTTATTTATTGCGTATAACTTTACTTCCACGACGCAAACGGTCGCGTTCCAATGTTCTGGTGGCTACAAAAATCTCACGTAAAAAATAGACAAGGCTGCCTGTCAATGAAAAAATCCCCAGTACAAACATGGTGGCAATGAGCTTAGATAAATTCAGACTCATCGCGTCTTCCAGAAATAACGTGGCAATAACCAGGCAAATGAATAATGCGCAGAAGGTAGCCAGGGTGATGGCGCGGTTGATCAGATGCGAGCGTCTGTATAGTTCGTCCAGTTCTGGAAGCATATCGGCGGTGAGCTTTGCTTCCAATATGCGAGAGCGGTCAATAATCCTGGCCAGCCGGTTAGTCAGTACGACTAGTTGCGTTCCCACACCTGTTAATAAAAATACGGGAGCAATGGAGAGCTGAATAATTTTGCTAACGTCATCAAGTTGAACATTCATGATTGTGCATAAGTCCTGTCAAATTTAAATTAATTGAATCGTCGCCATAGCGCCTGGAAAAATAATTTAACCGATGACCATATTCCATCTGTCCCTTTGGCAGCTCTGGTTCGTTGTTGATTAACGTGTTCTTCTGTGATGGGCGGAATGGTAAAGTCACCGAATTGCTGCGTAATGTAGTTACTCAGTAAGGCAATTTCTGCATTACTTAATTTATCGGCAAAGCCGGGCATAAAGATTTCCTGGCTTGTTGAATCCGGTGTTGCGTTGTTATGACGCTGTACACCGCTCAAGATCACCATAATTAAATTATCCGGATCGTGGGCGCCAATGGTTGTGTTATTAAACATCGACGGGTAATAACCATTTCCGCCGCCGCTGCCACTTGCTGCATGACAGCTGGCGCAATTGCCGCTGTACAGTTCGGCGCCATTGATAGCGATCCTGCTATTTGTAATGGCGGCGGTCCCGCGCAATGAGAATTCTTCTTGTGATTCTTTTCCCCATGCGAAGCGTGGTTTGAGATCATCAGTATCCCGTATCGCTGGCACGTTTCGTAAATAAACCACGATGGCGTGTAAGTCGGAGTCAGTTAAATAGTGCAGACTATGTTCAACCACTTCTCCTCTTGAATCGGCATCGGCACCTTTAAATGGTACCGAACCGGTCTGGAAATAACGCATCAGTTCGTCATCTTCCCATTCTCCGATGCCACTTATCCGGTCAGATGTAATGTTATATGCAGTCCACCCTGCTTCCTGATTTCCGCTAAAAGCGCGATAGCGATCAAATCCCATCGTTAAGTTGCGCGGCGTATGACATTGCTGACAATTTGCCAGTCCTTCAGCCAAATACATGCCGCGGTTATATTCAGCGCTTTTAGTCGTATCGGGTTGCCAGCGTTTTGGTGTGAAATTGAATAATTTCCAGCCTGCCAAAGTGGAGCGCAAATTAAATGGAAACGATAATTTGTTATTAGGTGTTTTTTGGTAAACCGGTGGCAAGCTAAACAGATAAGCTTTTATCGCTAATACGTCGTCGCGTGACACATTGGTAAATGCACTAAAAGGAAAAGCAGGGAAAAGATGCTGTCCATGTTTACCAATGCCGTCGTGCATCGCGCGAATAAAATCGTCATCGCTCCACGCGCCAATCCCGGTTTCTTTATCTGGTGTGATATTGGGGCCATAAATGGTACCGAATTCAGTTGTTAATGGATAACCACCAGCAAATGGTTTGGTTTTATCAATTGTGTGGCAGCCGATACAATTTCCCACCAGCGCCAGATAATTACCGCGTTTAATTTGCTCAGCATTGTCATCCGCTGCACTTTTTTGTGCATAAGCCGACGCTAAGCCACAAGCGGCGACTAATAGAACAACCAGCGCAAACTTCATAGTTTCGATCTCAACGTATCTGCTATGCGCAGCGCCAATGCGGCAATCGTCAATGTGCAATCAACCGTGCCGGAGGTCGGCATTACCGAACTACTGGCGATAAATAAATTTTCATGATCGTGGGTACGACAATTGGCATCGACCACTGAATTGCGTGGATCCGTTCCCATGATGGTGGTGCCCATGATGTGATTATTAGACGAAAAATTATCGTCGAAAGCCACTTCTGTTCCGCCAAACATAGCCGCAATCTGAGCAAAAACTTCATGCGTTTTTACCGCACTTTTTTTAATGTACCTGCCAATTAAAAAAGTGATTTCAGGCTTGGGAATACCCAGTGCATCTGTCTGATCGCTACTTGGAACGATGCGATTGAACGCATATGGAAGCATCTCATGGTAGCTGCTGATATTAACCATGCGTGCGGCACGCCGCCGAATTTCCTGATTTAATTTATTGCCGACCAATCCCATTTTTAACGCCGCTTGCGTAGCATGACTGGTCTGCGCCATGTTGTTCAGATGAAGTTTTTTACCGGCATAGTCGGATCGGAAAGCGCCGTCGCGCATATCCACGATGGAAGACATTTCAATTGGTCCGCGTCCTGGCCACAGATCTTCATTCGCCAGAAAACTGACGCTGGTGCCGGGATGGTCCATCAGGTTACGACCGACCTGATCAGAATTATTGCCGATACCGTTGGGATGTTTTTGATCAGTAGAAATTAACATTAATTTTGGTATCTCGATGCCATTGGCTGCTAATACAAAATAGTTACCGGTTACGCGATGCGATGTGCCATCAGGCGACTTGTAATGCACGGCATTTATTTGATTGTTGATGCCGGCTTCAATCTGATATACCACGGCATTGGGCAGAATTGTTGCGCCAGCTTGCTCGGCTTTTTCAACGTGAACAATGCCGGAATACATTGCACCAATCGGGCAAATCGGCATGCAGCTATTACTACCGCAACAGCTGGGGCGGTTATCAAAGGTCCGGCTGTTGCGCGCCATCGGTTCTGAAACAACCCGATGCCCATGCGCGTTGACAACCTGGCTAAACCGTTGATCATTCCATGAAAATGGTAAGTGATCCATCGGGTAAGGTTGTTTGCGTGGTGAGCCTGAATGAGTGCCATCGTTGGGGCCGGATACGCCCAGTTCAACTTCAGCCCGATAATAATATTGCTCCAGTTCGTCGTAATGAATTGGCCAGTCACGACCAACACCGTAGCGCGACTTCAAATCAAAGTCGCTCGGCAAATTACGCCATGCTGCTGCTTTCCAATTCCACGTTGTTCCACCAACTGCGCGAATATATTGCGTGCTGTATCTGTCGTCGCCCTTCAACATTAAATAGTTATTGTCCGGCGAGTATTCCGGATGCGGCGCATATTGCGTGGACGGGTAGGGCGCCATGAGATTATCTTTGTCCGGTGTGTTGCGATAATTTTCAACGACGCGCCAGCGCGCTAATCGTGGGCCGGCTTCCAGCACCAACACCGTAATGCCCGACTTTGCCAATTGATGAGCGATAAGTGCTCCGGCTACCCCAGAGCCGACAATCACGACATCTGCTGACTGATTTTTTGCCATAGCTTATTCCGCTTTTCTATCCCAGTTTTAAGACAATTGGTTGCGTGGCCCAATAGCCAGGCGCAGCCGGGCAATAGCCCGGAACGCCAACAACATCACGCACCTGATTAAACATTAATGCAGATTCATAGGCGATCACTTTGCTGCGCGCGCCATCACTGACCACGCCCAGATACCATGCGTCGACAATTTGATGCAGCACGGTTTTTAACGGAGTTAATTCCGCATTATTACTCAAGATGCTGACTAAAATATCGACAGCCTTGATTTGATGTGCTTGCGTGAACTGAACTAATTCGGCCGCCCTTAGTGGAAAGTCAGGGTTCTGCGTACTTAACGCGGCGTAAATACGCGCACTGGTTTGAGAATGGAGATGTTGATGGGACGTGAGTAACCTTGATAAAGCTAAAAAATCATATTGCCGGGTGCCGGCGATCAGACTATTGCCTGACAAATCGGGTGGTGGTGTTTTAGTCTTCGGTAGCACTGCATGTCGCAACCAATACAACCCACTCAACGCAGCAATACTTCCGCCGGACAACAGTAATAAATTACGTCGTGTCAATAATGACGAGGTGGTTTTTTGTGGATGCGATGTCGGCGGTTTAGCAGGTGGCTGCTGGGAATTGAGTGGAAATCGCTTCATGTCGTAAGTCCTTATTGCGGATAGAGAAGGACTTTAAACCTAATCGACTATTTCAACAAGGTAAGGACTGACGGAAATTCACTGATTAACACTCTCTCATACGTGTACGGTGAAGGGCATTAATCTACGAAAAACGTGTCCACCTTTCCAAGGGCGGACACGGGGGGGTTATAAATCATTATGGGCTTCGAATGTTGGGTGAGTAAAGAAGGGAGTTTTCCATTTTTTGTTTGGATCGGGATTAAAAAAGTCACCGATCGCACTCATAAAACCAGAAGCGCCCTCAGAAAAAGCAGAAAATTTTTCTTCCCACTCGTGATCACTTTGAGGTGTTTCTGGCTCGTTTTGTTCATTTTGCTGTACTGTAATTTTTTCCTGAGGCTGGTTTTTCTCAGGAGTTTTTTGTTCAATGCGTTGAGCCTTAGCTTGCTCCCGACAATTTTGCAACGCGACAGAAGCATCAGGATAAGAATGCATCTTTGCCGAAAAAATAAAATATGCCTCGGCATTTTTAGGGTCTGTTGGAATGCCATGGTCATTATTCAGGTATAGCTGTCCAATCAAATAGTGTCCTTTCCCCGGGACGTCTTGTGACGAGATGAAATCATTTATGGCTGTTGCGTATTGGGTGTTTTCCGGATCTTTCAGATGTTGAATCAAACTATCCATTATTAAAGTTAAATTTAGATCTGTATTTTTTTTAATGTCCAGTGTCTCTGCTTTTTGCTGCCAAAAATTAGCCTCCTCATAATCGAGGTGTTTAGTGTCTGCGCTATAAATTTCCCCCAATAGAAAACAAGCCTTGGCATCACCTTGTTTGGCAGGAAGGTTGAGATAGTTAATTGCTTGCTTGATATCCTGAGTAACGCCCAGGCCCTGGCAATACATTTTTCCAAGAAAACGCAGGGCGGTTGACTGATTTGCTTCTGTTACGTCACTGTCTTTGGCTAAAAAGAATAATTTTTTATAGGCGTCCAGATAGTGGCCGTTCTTCAGATCTTGTTGTGCTGACGTGAGTATTTTTCCCTGTAATTCGTTTAATGCCTGAACATCAGCAGCAGCTGGTTTTCCACCTTTTAGCAGACATGCATTTTTAATGATGGCGAAGGCGGTTAGTAAATCTGGCGTGTTGCTAAATTCGTAGCTGCCTGATATTTGTAGAAAGTACGAGTGAGGAGTCATGTGTTCGTTACTGTCATAAATTTCGACTGCAAACTCTTGTTTCGTCATCAAATTTTGTAATATCCGCTCGACGAAGTCGGTATTCTGACGATTTGCACGTGCGGTTGTTATCAAAGCCTGGATGTAGTGTGTCATCGCCTCATGCGGGTTTGATCCCAATTTTTGACCCTCTTTTAATCCGTACTGAAACGCATATCCCAAATTGTTTGAACTGGAAGCATTACTATTACCAGCGGCTTTCTCGTAATATTCTGCGGCCGCTAAAAAATTTTGCTCAGTCCCAATGCCACAAAAATACATGTCGCCAAGCAGATTTTGTACGTCAGAATTATTTCCGTCTGCCAGGCTTTTAAGAATAGAGAAGGCTTGGTCAGGTTGATTGCTTTGAATTAAATGAATAGCTTGATTGATCTCGCTCGTCTCGACAGATTGCGGCGACGTCTCGCTAGTCGTTGGGATGATAAAGTTTGATGTGGCGAGAAGGGAGATATTTTGTCTTGATACAGGAAAATCCATAGTTTAAGTTCCAGTCGTGATGATTGATCAGGGTGCTGATTTTTCAGCGAATGGTGAGAGTAACGCCAATTGGCAACCAGAACCATTGTGGTTTTCGGCAATGAGGAAAACACGTAGGCAGACGATGGCAGGCTCAAAAAAAACTCAGTTCACAACCTGAAAATTAATGCCAGATCAGGCCAATTTACGAAACTGCAGGGATTTTCCGGGCAATTTCAACGTCACTTCCAACCCACCGTCAGGATGATTTTTTAAGGTGAGCGAGCCGCCGTGTTGCTCGCAAATATTACGGGCAATGGTCAGACCCAAACCGGTTCCGCCACTTTCTCTGGAACGGGAAGTTTCGAGCCGGTAAAAAGGGGCGAATACTTTTTCTGATTCTTCGGCGGGAATGCCAGGCCCACCATCACGAATTTGAATGATGGCGATGTTACCGTTTTCTTGTTGTGCTGAAACGGCGGCATATTGGCCATATTTAACTGCGTTATCAATCAGATTATTCACGCAGCGTGACAATGCTTGCGGCTGCGCTCTGATGCTCATATTGGTTTTGCCTTCCAGCGTGACAGATAGCCCTGCATCAGTCGCATCGAAGACCACGCTTTCAAGCAATGAATCTAAATTAACGGGTTGTCGTTGTTCCGGATTATCTATGCTGCGCGCGAGGTTTAAACCTTCGCGCACCATATCTTGCATCGCCGATAAATCATTAATTAATCGGTCGCGCAAATCAGGATCGGATACTTTTTCAATGCGCAAACGTAGCCGGGTCAGCGGTGTTTGTAAGTCATGTGTAATTGCCGCCAACATATGCGTGCGTTGTTCAATGTAATGACGAATGCGCGCTTGCATGGCGTTGAAGGCACTGCTGGCTTGTTTCAATTCTGTGGCGCCGGAAACTTCCAGCGGCGGATGATTAATGTCATTACCTAAATTGAGCGCGGCTTGCGATAACTTTTGTAATGGTTGAATCGTCATGCGCGTGACTAAATAAGCTAAACCTGCAATACAAACCAGGAACAACAATAAATAGTGATAAAAATCGGGACTGATGGGCGGTAACGCTTTTCTTGGCGGTTGTAGCACGAAGGAAATATGACTGCCATCGTGCAACGTAACAGCGAAAGTTTCACATGATCTGGCGGCTCCGGAAGAGAACGGGCACGGAACGAACGGCAAACTGGTGACGTGAAATTCAGATCCTAATTTTTCAGCCATGGCGTTGGCATTGCGAGTTTTGTTAACCAAGGCGTCGTGCAAGTCAGGATTTAAACGAATCCGGATGCCTAAGCGCGGCAACAGGTTAATAAAAGCGTCCCGATTGTCTGCCGGCAATGCGTCAACGGCCAATACTAATTGTTCTGCGCGTTCTAAGTAATGTGCCTGGCGTGATTGCATCAGGCTTTTTTGACGTTCATTATTAGCGAGCCATAAAGTCAGACTAACGGACAAGGCAATACCAATAAATAACACTAAAAATACGCGACTGGATAACGATTTCATGACGTTTCTACATTCACCGCCAACACATATCCACCATTGCGTACGGTTTTAATAATTTGCGGGGAACGCGCATCTTCACCGAGTTTTTGACGAATGCGACTGATTTGAATATCAATCGAACGATCAAACGGATCCGCATCCCGACCTTGCGTCATATTTAATAACTGATCACGATTTAATACCCGGTTAGGATGTTCTAAAAAAATCTTCAACATACGGAATTCAGCACCTGACAGCACGACCACCATTTCGTTCGGATCGATTAAGTGACGGGCAATTAAATCCAGCGTCCAGTCTGCAAAGCGCAAAAACTGAATTTTGTTATTGATGGTTTGACTCTGACCCGAGCTGCGCCGTAACACACTGCGAATGCGGGCGAGTAATTCACGCGGCTCGAACGGTTTGGGTAAATAATCATCCGCACCCATTTCTAATCCCAAAATGCGGTCTAAAGGTTCATTACGCGCGGTCAGCATAATCACGGGAGTAGAGGATTTGGCGCGTAAATTCCGGCATAACGTTAAGCCGTCTTCGCCTGGCAGGTTGAGATCCAGCACCACTAAATCGATGTCGTGTTCATCGAGCATCTGCCACATTGCTTTACCTTCGGCTGCCATAAAACAGCGATAGCCATTGGTTTGCAGATAATCCGCCAGCAAGGTGCGGATTTCGTGGTCGTCATCGACGATTAAAATTTGAGTAGTATCCATTCGTTCATTATGAAGAACTTCCGTAATTTATATGATTCAGTTTGTATCTGAATGTTGAGTATTGTTTAAAAAATGCTCCGCTAGGCGAACCCAATAACTAACACCAACCGGTAACAACTGATCATTAAAATCATAACTGGCATTGTGCAAGTTGCATGGGCCTAAGCCATGTCCATGTTCACGATGAGTTCCATCGCCATTGCCAATAAACACATAGCACCCAAGTTTTTTTTGCAGCATATAAGCAAAATCTTCTGCGCCCATCGTAGGTTCGATTTGGGTATTCATCGCGTCGTTGCCAACGAGATTGCGCAATACTTCTACCGCAATGGCAGTTTCTTTAGCGTGGTTAATTAACGGCGGATAATTGCGCTGAAAGTTGAATTCAACTTTGGCATTAAATGCTTGCGCGGTGTGTTCAGCGATGCGCTGCATATTCGCTTCCACTAGATCTAAAACCTTGCCTGTAAATGTGCGTACCGTGCCAATTAATGTGGCTTCATCAGGGATAACATTGGTGGCGCTGCCTGAATGAATTTGGGTAACAGACAGCACCGCGCTGTCAATCGGGTTGACGTTACGGGAAACAATGATTTGCCAACTTTGCGCAATCTGTATAGCAACCATAATCGGGTCGATACCCATTTGCGGTTGCGCGGCATGTGCACCTTTGCCGCGCACAGTAACTTCAAATTCATTCGATGAGGCCATCATCGGCCCGACTGTCACGCCGAAATGACCAAATGCCAAACCAGGCCAGTTGTGCATACCAAATACAGCATCCATCGGACATTGCTCAAACAAGCCATCTTCCATCATGCGCCTGGCGCCACCGCCGCCTTCTTCAGCGGGTTGAAAAATCACATACACCGTTCCGTCAAATGTACTGTGCTGTGTCAGATAATGCGCTGCGCCCAGCAGCATGGCAGTATGTCCGTCATGTCCGCACGCGTGCATTTTTCCGGGATGTTGTGAAGTGTGCGCGAAGGTGTTTAATTCTTGCATCGGTAACGCATCCATATCGGCGCGCAGACCAATTGCGCGTTTACTTGTTCCGCGTTTGATAACGCCTACCACGCCAGTTGTTGCCATGCCGCGAATGATGGGGATCGACCCAGGGCAAACGCATCAAATTTTCAAATCTGCAAGCCTAATATCTCTGCAAGATAACCATCGTTAAGACAAGCCTTTAATCGTTTTTTTGGCAAGCTGCGTTTGAGAGGATGAATACGCAAGAGAT